>Ga0075437_14359_pt1 | contig 17424 bp, 16 predicted proteins | sample MintriMetagenome_FD_74266 | JGI IMG/M metagenome (GOLD analysis project Ga0075437, IMG submission 74266) | Marine eukaryotic communities from Monterey Bay, USA to study complex ecological interactions - Minidiscus trioculatus and... | ecosystem: Environmental > Aquatic > Marine > Unclassified...
TAGCGGCCACCTCATCATTCCTATTGCTCAGTCTGTCATTACCGTTGATATCGCCATATTGTGCTTTCCCCAACAAGTTACATGTTGTTTATGTTAGTGGTGTAAGTGGTAATGGAGTTGGTGGTAGGGTTAAGTTGGAGTGGAAGGATAGGAGGACCAAGGTACGTTGTATTTTGTTGTGTTATATTGTAGGTTTGTATTGTTTTGTGGTGCATATCATGTGAGAAAAACTTACACAAACCGGCCCTCAACTTAACCTCTTCTATACAAACAACACTTACGCATACAAACAAAAAATAATATACAAATTATACAGACGGTAGTGAATACAATTGAGGTATTACCAAACGTAGATGCGACATTTGAACGTGTATTAACTGGTAAAGATGATGATCGTGTTTACTTATTGCAAATTGGTGATAATACTAGTGCTGAGGGACGTCACTTCTTCTGGTAAGGTGTTTTTGATTGTGTTGTTTATGTTGGGTATAGTGTATATATAAATGATTTTATGGATTGTTTTTTTTCATTTAAGGGTGTATTAATGATTGGGAGTTTGCAAATTAGGATAGTTTGATCATTTATGTATTGTGAACATATCATATGCTCACTTTTCTATCTTTCTCTATACCACCAACACTCAAACAACAATAATAAAAGGATGCAAGATAAGAATACCGAACCAGATGAAGAACTTTGTGTGAAAGTTAATCTATACTTATCGGATGTTGCATCAGCTGCCACAGAGGCAGGTTCATCATCTGCTGATGGTAGTAGTGCCGCGGGTCAACCCGCTGCAGCAGATGGTATGGATAATGCTGAATTATTACGTATTATGCAAGGTGCATTAGGTAGTGGTGGTGCCGAGGGTGCAAGTATGGGTACGGTGCCTGGATCAAACTCTGTTCCTACCGCTGGCGCTGGTCAGGTGAGTTGTTATATGTTATTTGACTTTGTTGTTATTTAAGTGAATAAGATGTGTCTTTACTTGCATAAGTTCATATTATCTTAACTCACATATTATAATCCCGATATCAAACCAAAACAAACACTAGCAGATTGATGCGTTGGGAAACATCCTCGAATCATTGGGTATGCCTCAGAATGGTAGTGGTGTACCCTCGGGTGAAACTGATGCTGGACGGTCTGATACTGCCGGTCTTGCCTCCTCCTCAGCCCCTACGGCTGGTGGATTAACATTGTCAGATCTGCAGGGTGCAATGGCTGGATTGGCAACTGCCTCTCCTCCCGGTGCTGCCGCGGCTGCATCTGCTGGACCGCCACTATCGGAATTAGCATCAGCTGATATTATTGATGAATCGGGTATACTTGATGATAAGGATGTGGTCGAACGGTTAACAAAGTTACTTCCCGAGGGACAACAGACCGAGGCAATGTTACGTGAGAACATTCGTTCACCTCAAGTAGCCCAATCATTACAGCGATTAACAGCCGCCTTGGCAGATGATGCTGGTAGTTTTAATAGTATTATTGCTAACTTCCAACTTGATCCGGCTGATGGTATGTCTAGCATGGCTGCTGGTAATCCTATTGAGGCATTTTTGAATTGTCTTTTAAAGGATGTTGAAAAGAAAGAGGGTGTGAAGAAACCTAAACTATCAGATGATAAGGAAGAAGGAGGTGGAGAGAAGAAGGATGAAGGTGACGGTGATAAGGGGGAAGGAAGTGGTGAGGAAACAAAGATGGATGAGAGTTAGAAAGTTTATGGAGAGTTGAATAAGGTATGAGGAGAAATAGGCGGTGAGAACGAAGAGGTGCAGGCGGCTATGATTGTTGAAAACTAAACTAGTTATGACTGAGGAAGTACTAGTATCAAGTCATCTATTAGATACTACTAAGTAGTAATAATAGATACCCCATCCAAGCACTTCTCCTCTTGCTCCATTTCAATTTCATATTGGTATTCTTCTATCCTATATATTACACACTACCAATAACCTGATTTCTCTTCTATTATCTACTCATCTCTATTCTATCTCCTTGCTTTCTTGCTTCTTCTCCTTCTTCAAACGATCTGAGTTATCAATAGTAGGAGAATGAATCTTCATTCTATCATTTGGAGGCCACATATCAGGTGAATGTTGTGACCATGCCCAACTAGTAGGTCTACTTGATATTGTTGGACGGTGTGATACGGTTGGATTGTATGTTGGACTAGTTGAGATTGTTGGTTGAGGAGATCTTGTTGGACTAGTTGGTATACAGTTATATATATTTGCATGTCCACTTTCCCATTCATCATTACAAGGTCGTGCTGGTTTGGGATCACAATTGTAAAACGGTGCCATGCTCGGAAGAACGTTTGATGGACAAGGACCAGTTGGTGTTGATGGAGATGGAAATGATGGATAAGACGGTGTATAAGGAGATGAATAGTAATCATCATTATTACTTGACCATGAGGGAGTGGGTGATGAATGATCGTCACTTTGTGTAACAGCAAAAACGACAGCAATAATGATTGCCACAATTACAGCAAAGACTGTACAACATTGTGCAGCTTGCTTTCTTTCTTCCTCAACTGAGTTATTCCAATTAGCATGTGGATTAGGTCTAACAGTAGTTGTTGCTGTTGGATAATTATTTGGGGGTGCTTGAGTAGTTGTTGTTGTGGCAGCGGGTGTTGTCGTCGGTGGTGCTATTGCCGTGGCATCAATCGGTGTACTTATTGTTTCAGTTCCTGTATTCATATTAGTACGATATAAACTACTTGGTGGAACTCCTCCTGCCAATGTTAGTAGAACAGTGTTTGCCATATTTGCTGGTATGTGAAAATATTCGGTTGTTATTTCATTATATCCAGTCTGTTGTTGCGTGTAGTTGTTATAACTTTTACTGCTAATGAACCATCTGGATTGGTAGAACGATGAATAGTGCCATTTCCACTTGTCAATTGTATTGTTTCTTGATTTGGTAAGAGTTCTGATGTTGCTGTAGTGGTAGTATTGATGGGTGTTGCAATTACAGCAGATGCAAGGGGGAGGGTGGTTTGTTGTTCTCCTACTATGACGGACGCTTGAGTTGGAGCACTCGGAGCTCCATCGTCACCCCCGATATCACCTACCACAATCTCTGGATCATCATTTGTAATTGTCATGGTATATATATATTGGTTGTATACTACGTGGTTGTTGTTACTACGCCCTTGTTGCAAGGAGGTGATGAGTGCATGATTGTTCTAAAGAAAAAATGACGATGGATGGACGTTTGTCGTGCTCGTAAAAGTGTATTATCTTCATCTCTTGAGTGATTTCGGCCAATCCTTCTTGTCAGTAGTTCATATAGATTGTATGGCATCGATTAAGTGTGCTGGAGTACATTGAAGGCCGCTTTTCTTGGCGCCGTGGAGGCCGTTATTGGCCATGATCATATCTTGTGTCATTTTTTGCATGAAAAAAGATAGCGGTATCCTGGTGGCTGGCCCCGACCGACTATTTCATATGTAGTATGGTACTCTACTTCTCTTCTATCTGATACGTCCATTCTCAGCGCTATTTCCTCTTTATATAACCAATTCAATGCATCATCATCTTCTTAGTGTACTCGGCATCTGTTGTATATCGACAGTAAATTGCGTAGATACTACACCAACAACATCACCCACGAGCAATAATGAACAACAGCTACAATTAACTGATGTATCAGCAATATGTGATCCGGCCATAGCTGCCATTACTGCATGGTTGGTATTGGTAATTGTGAGTTTATTGAAGAATATGTGTACATGTGTAGTGTGTTTGTATACTCGGCAAAGTATATCGAATGTGTAACTATAATTTGTGCTCATATCATGTGTTCTCATTTCCCTCTTCTATATTGTTGACGGTGTCTTGGCTATTGATCTCATATCGTGTGTTCTCAACATCGACTTATCTCATATCTTCTTTATAACTTTACGTATTGTCTAGACTTTGGAGGTGAGTGACTTTCGGTACTATCTTCAGCTTGCTCATACGTCATCCAAAGATAATAATAATGATAGTAATAATACAAACAATAACACTAGCAATAACAGTAAGATATCTCATCATCGATATGTTGCAAGCTTAGTTGCAATACGATTAGGACTAAGAGATGCAATTATAGATGCGTCTATACTTTATTCAATAACATATTCAATCGTTGCTGGACTAACATGGAATGATACTGATCCCAACATTGTGTACATCATTTGGGGAATAAGTGCAATTACTTCTGCTTTTATCTTAGCGGTAGGGGGATTAAAGATTCCACAATGGATGGGTTATTATCACAAGTCAAATTTACAATTCTTAACTGATACATCGGGTAGAGCTCCGTCCGCTGTGCGTACATTACAAAATGAAGGATCACAAATAACAACAGACTTTCGTTATCAAGTTCGGTTGGGAGTTGGCAAGCATTTGAACACCTTTATATGTTACTTATTACCTTTTTACATCAATCTGAAAGTATGGGCATTGCTTTTATCGGTCTTGGTCGGGATTGCTTTTGGTTTCGTATATCTGTTCGTCGTTCACAAGTTGAAACAGAGGTATGATGTTCATCTGGGACGAGTGGCAATGTGTGCTAGTGCCTTCCTATGTATCATTAGTTCGTTAATCTTTGTTTGGGGGATGGATATCATAGATAACATTTGGGATTGGAACTTAACAGATCATCGTTGGGTTCTCGGGCTAACAACATTCTTCGGATGGCTTGCCGTACTTGTCTTGATTCAGATTATTCAGTATTATGAGCAAGTCAAGTTTGATAAAGATCATGTATTAGAAGAGGGAAGTGAGCAAGAGATTGAACATCTGTTTGTTGATGACGTTAATGAGACTTGTGTACAAGAAGGTCATGATCAGTTGGGGTTAGGATTTGGAGATGCGGCGTCACATACAAGGGAAGAGCCATTACTAGAGCAATCACAGGAGAGTCCCGAGGCTCTGGATGAATCGGAACGTTACATCTTTAGAGCAAGAAGAGAACTTGCCAAACTTAAAGAGGTGGCGAATGTTGATGGGAGTAGCACACCTCGTCAAGTATATGATGCTTTTACAACGATTGAGCAACCTGAGATGAAATGGTACCACCGCCTGTGGCAAACTATGCCAATCAAGTCTCTCTATTCGTTCCTGCGATCGACGTGGGCACAAACTTGTATGTGCTGTCCGTGCAAGGCTCACAGGATTGATGACGATTCAGGCTACTATACCAACTCATTCTTCTACAAAGTATATTACATATTGGTCAAGCTATTTTCATTCATTATCAATATGTTGGCAGTCTATGTTGCCGTTGTTTCGATGGGAGCCACTGTTCAGATCAGAAACACCAAGGCCAAGCTACCTTATGTCCAGCACGTATTATACGACGGAATGAATTCAGGTCCAGTTTGTTCGTTTGATGAGAAATGTGGTACCATAGATACGTTTGACAGTGTAGAGGACTCGTTGGATGCTAATTACACCGTTACCCATTGCGGAGAGTGTGGAGCGTGCTCTACTTGGAATGATATGGAATTGCAGTATAGCACACGAGACGATCTTGCCGAAAGAGCTCAAGATTGTGCAAAGAAGAGTCTGTTTGGTAGTATAACAGATCTTCAGAAATGTTTAGAAGATGACATTGGATGGACATCGGACTGTGCATTGTGTTGGGCAGAGGATATAGTGTGTACCAAGAAGTTTTGTACATTCATCTTTCTACAGGAAAGTCCGTGTTAGTATTGTATCATGTGCCGGTGTGCCTTTATGCTTTAGTTGACCTTAGTTTGCCTTTATTGATTGCCCTTGCATATCATATGTACTAACATATATCATAATCTCATAAACTGTGATAACGCTTATCTTCCAGAGTCAGATAACAAATCAATTGGCAAATTTCGAAGTAAACCCTGATGCTATAACATCCGCTACGTGTGAGGAAGCTAATTGTGAAGCCGGCAATCCAGGTGACTTTGTTAGATGCAGTGGGAGTACAAGAAGAAGGATGAACATCATATCAGATATTGCTCGGCCGCCTGAACAGCAGTGTCAGATTGTGGGGATACCAGACAATAACGAGACGGGGTATCCTGCTTGGGGAGCGTTCTTTACACCGCCTTGTTGATATTGATGGTCGTACTACATATACAATACCTTTCTAACTAAAGCGTCTGTCGTCTAAAGCGTCTGTCGTCTAAACACTGTTAAAACATAGAAGTATAGAGAACATAAAACCCTAACAATATCATTGTAATACCTTTCGAACTTAACCGTTTGTCATACTGGACACTGTATAGAACATGAATTGCGTAAAAGCGTATGAAAAGTTCATAAGATGTGAGCATATACTAAATAATAATGAACACATCTCTCCAAGAGATGACTACTCACATATCGTCGGAACAGCGGCACCACTAGCATACATTAATACCTCAATCAATAAACCTAATACCAATCCTAGACACAACACCATTGCATAGTTACTACTACGACGTCTTAAACTAAATCTTCTTTTGATGTCAGTATTGTTATTATTATTGACATCTTGTGCATATTGTATTATACGACAAAGTAATCCTATCGTACAGCCAGCTATTAACGGAGACGCTTTGTAGAATGATGATATTGACGTTGCTATTGTTAATGGTAGACTTGTTATTGCAACTGCTGCTGATGATAGAGATGATGTTGATGAACTAGCAATACGATGATTGATGTTGATAATATGATGACTGTGTTCTAAACGACTCGGAGGCGTAGACGAATAACCAATGCTGCCTATCTTATTAGAAACGCCACCAACAGAAGCAAAAGCCGATATACCACTTTGTTGCTGCAATAGTATTAGGACGATAAGAACAATATGCAATGATGTAATTCTCTTCGTATTCATTATTGATATGTTGTGATGGGTCGATTCCTCTTGATGTATTGTAGACCCTTTATATATGATGTTACAACACTCAGTCTTCTCTGCCTATATATTCTTCTTCTTCTATGTATTATGATATGTATTATGCATCCATCACATAACATTCTACACGATTTACTTCTGTGCAACCAAAGTGTGAGCGGCTATCTATTTCGTAATCTCGATGAAAGAAATGAGGGCAATTGCAAATTTAGGCGATCAAACGGAGTAAAATTAAGTAAGCCCTCATTCTTTCTTATCAAAATGACCTCTTATGTCGCAGGCCACCTCGCTCTTGGCTGTAGATAGAGCAAGATGCAGTTGCTCAATGATAAGATAGAGAAATATTATTGATATAACAAACAGCAGTACAATGGCATCATCTTCTCCTATTTGTCGTCTACTACTGCTCGGCATCTTCATTCTGCACTGCAATAGTTATTGTTGCAATGCATTTGTTCCTCCGCCTACGTCATCGTCTACTAAATCTTTATTGCAAAAACAACAATTCGATACACCTTCTCCAATACTTTCCTCTACAACATTGCAAGCATTACCAATAGATGAACTACTCGCATCTACAGGTACTACTACTTCAGTAGTATCAAGTGCGTCGTCATCTCATTTATCATCATTATTACTGCAATCATCATCTACACTTCTATCTACCACCGTCACTGATATTACCGCCAGCACTGATGATAGTAATATACTATCAACATTACTACGCACACCAACATTATGGAGTGTATTGGCAATGACATCAATTGTTGCATTATTAGTTGCTTGGGAGGAGGCTATTGAGTAAGTTTTACTTGTTTAAATTTTATATTGTTTTTTTGCTGTTTTAGTTGATTGCATATATCTTATGCTCATATTCATCTAATATTGCAATTCTATACATACATCACACACCTCAATACACAACACAACACAATACACAATAACAATAGAAACATTCGACATAATACACCCAAACCAATAATGCCAGTAATCGACTCAATGTTAGCAGAAGTAGGCGGATTAGGTTTTATTGGTCTCTTCCTATCAACAATAGTTACCGGAGGACCATTAGGTCAAATAATCTCCTCATTATCATCCAATTACTTAAATGATGATGAATTATTACTCGAGACATTTGAATTTCTCCACACATTCTTCTTTCAAGTTGGTATATTATTCTTTGCTATTGCTGGTATTGTAGTTGGTGCCGTGTTAAAAGATGTTCAATCATTATCAACTATATCCGAATTGGCATTGGATACCGATGGTGACGGCGAGGTATCATTAGATGAATTAGCAGATGCATTACAAGTCGATTCAATGATTGTCGATTTAGATGGTGATGGGATAATAACACCCGAAGAACTGACAGAAGCGATACGATCCAAATCCACAAATATTAATTCCTTCACATCTACATTTATAAATGAATGGAATAAGAATGATATTGATTATGCATCTGAAAATTTAGTTGTTAGACAAAGAATGATGGATAAATTTCAATTACCATCAACATTCAAGATTGAAGATTACTTTGCACAGATATTTGGACATAACTTGGAAGAGGTTGTGGAGTTGTCACCGGTAACTTGGTTACCATTAATACCATTAATTGCCGTTGATAACTCGGTTGATTTATCACGAGATGTAGTCTCAGCAGCGTCAAGTAATGCATTTGATAGTGCTGGATACTTTTATGCCACTCCTTGGGTATTATACTCAACGATATTATTACAAATCATTAGTTTAGTATGGAGTACATTTAATTATTGGAAATTATCAGCTATTAAAGAAATGTTATTACCCACATTAGTAAAAGAACATGAGGGTAGTGAGGCCATATTACTACCACCACGTTATGAAGACAAAGTATTATTAAACAAGTTTAATTCATCACCATCTTTCTTTGAATGGGGTGAACAATTCTTTACAGGAGGCGGAAGCAAAGTTAATCCCCCGACGAATGATCATGAAAAGTTATATGGTGCAATGGGAAGTAAGTTACCAAGTATTATGAGAGATTCGATACAGTTCCATACATGGTTATCAGTGGCATTAATTGTTTATAGTACGACACAAATCATCTTTCGTGATGCCACGGCATTGTATCTAAATGCCAATGTAGGCGACCCTGATACGGTAGTACAAGAATTGGTACTTTGGAGTGTATTCGTTGCGTCAACAATCTTTCAACTCTCTTTGGCACCCACTACATTTCTAAATTACTGCTTTGTTACTAGTATAGAAGAGTTTGTTAAGGAAGATGTTGTTAAGAAGAGTATTGTATTTGAGGATATGGACTTGGATAAACTGTGGAAACGATCTGTAGTATCTACTTCGACGATTGACGAGGAGAAGATTGAAGAGGTATTAGTTGAGGAGGTCTTTGAATTGACTGAAGGAGAAACAACACTACTTAATGGAGATGATGTTACGGCGGAGGAAGAGGATACGGAAGATGGTGGAATAGAGTCTGAAGAAGAGGATGTAGTTGTTAAGGATGAATTGGATAGAAATGGAGGCGAGGTAGAGGAGGATGCGGTTGTAATAGAAGATACGAATAGCAAGGCTATAGAAGATACGGATAATAAGGAAGTAGAAGATTGCGTGGTCAAGGAGGATGATGCGGCCGAGGAGTATGTATCTATCAATGATTCTTCGAAGAGGAGCAAGGTAAGATCAAAGTGAGTAGAATAGGCCAAGTGAAATGTTCAATGATATGTTCATATATGCCCAACTAATGCTATACCTTGTCCTTCCTCTCTATAATACCCTAATAAAGATTGAAGAGGATCCGAGAGAAGATTTGGAATTGAATAAGGAGGAATTAAGCCCTCCCCAAACAAAAGGATCCAGTGCCCGATACTTGAAGAACTTATCACAAGAGAATACCGATGCCGCATCGACCCCTCAGACTAATAACAGGGGATCTAATTTACGCTCGTTGGTCAAAGATATGAAGCCTATAAGGAAGGGTGGACCTAGAAACAACTACCTTGACTCTTTATAGGCTAAGTTAGGTAATATACAAGTTACTAAGTAGTAACTAATAGGATAGTACAGATAGAGTAATCTTAAGCTGTCACTCTATCTATCGTTGTATCCTTATTATATGTCCTAAATCTATCTATCGGTGAACCTTGCCCTAAACCTAATCCATTTTAATTGGCAAACGTTGCATTCAATCCTTCGTGTATACTGTTGTGTCTAAACACAACATTCTCTCTATACACTCCCTTCTGTAAGTCTTAACAAGATCTATTGGAGATGTATAATTCTTCGTCACAACTGTATCAGGGCCATACCATATCCCATGCATATATAAACTGTACCCAACTTCCATTAGTATTGTAACAATCTTTAATTTTGTCAGCTCGTCGTGTTCAGGCTTAAGCTCCATTGCAATGAATTCTATAATATGACTATTCAATAATCGTTGTGCCCCTTCTATTACCTGCCTCTCAAACATTTCCACATCAAGTTTAAACATTGGTATAGACGGTTTGTTATCAAACCATCCTTCCGATTCGGCAAACTCATCTAACGTTGTTATGTTCATCCTGCCAATCGACTCTGCAGAAGAATATGGTTTCTTAAATGTGAAAGCTCCGGGATTGTTTTTAGTTTTAGTGTTTCCTGGGATGTATAGATTGAGAGAGTCTGATACATTGCCAACTCCTTTTTGTATCGGAGTTACAAAATCATCAGGGGTAAGCCAGCCATTCAGACTCAAACTTTCACAAAACCTTATGGTATTGCAGATTGGGCTCAAATGTATATATTCTAGATGCTCCATGTGCAGCGGCAACTAAGGAAAACCAGCCTATATTGCCACCGACATCTAAGAATATAGTTTCCTTTCCCTCCGCCTTCTTCTTTTGATAAAGATTTGCAATGATATTCGATAACCGAGTCTCGTAGTAATATAATTGTATTGCATTATCAATGCTCGTATACTATCAATTTTCTTATCATGTGTTGCAATATAGAACGATTTTGGTAATCGCTTTGAGAGTGCAATGAATGATTTACGAAAGCCCTCGTTGATAAGATTGAGGCCTTTGTAATAACTTCGTACACATATGACTGCCGCTACTATCATTATTCTTTGACGTTGGAGCTCGCTCTGTAATGATGAGTAGTTGAGGAACCTCTCTGACATGCTGAAGTATAGAAAAGACCCATTAAATAGCATCCCCACAAAGATGTAGACAGTGTGATGGGAGATTTCATTTTTAATCTTATGAAGATTACGAGACACAAGATATGTATAATGGCAGCAACAAGAAGATGATAACAAGAAGTACTATGGGGTTGACCAAATAGACGGCATTTCGGGATAGGGCAATCAGCGGAGGTAAATGACTTTTATTTTCGTTTGATCGCCCAATTGATTATTAATTGTCAGAGAAGTGAGAAGGATGATTTGCTTAGTAGTAAGTAGACCGCCGCTATTCAGCTAACAAATACACTCCGATATCAACTCATTACTATCATTAGGGAGCAGCGATAATATAAAACTCTACGTGCGCTCAATACAGCATAAATACTGCAACAACACAAAATATAGTAGATTGAAAAATTGTGTTTTAGTTTGTGCACATCTTAGGCACAAAAAGTAGATAATATACCAATATCGTATGCAGCAAGCCATCGTTTACACATAAATTGTATTAGAATATAAGAGTATCAATATATAATACTCCGTAGGGCTACGACATATTGGGGTATATTGCAAATACAAAAGTAGTAAGATAAAGTTGATAAGATTTTTTATTTTTGTGCACATCATATGCACAAAAGGCAATAGGTACGTATACACCAACTACCAACACACATACCCTAAACACACAAGTACAGTACAAGCCATCTCACACACGTACTTCACATAGAAAAGAGTAAAGCAATATACTCCGTAGGGTTACGACGTATCGGAGTATACAATTTGAGATAGTGTGATTAGTCTCATATACATTAATGGTGATAGTACATTCGGCATGACATCACCCAAGAAAAAGAAAGGCCAACAGCGTAAGGCTGCAAAAAGTCAGGCTATGGCAAACTACGGTGTTTCATCAGGTCGGGAGTTGGCTGCCAAGGTTGAGGCTGAGGCGAAGTTTGTTGAGGAGGTAGGGAGAGGTCGTGATCTCCAAACGCGAGGATTAACAGTGGACATTGATGATTATGCCAATAGTGAATTAATGCTTGAACAAGTGCCTGGACAAGTACATAAACGTACACTGCCGGTTGTACTCAACTTTTTGAAACGATGGATTTACATGCGCCTGCCTTATATTTGATGAAGTTAAGTCTAGTGTGGGAGGAGATTTAGTTAGCCCAGTTACATGGATTAAAGTTCTTATGAACGCAGTGAAGTATGAGCCAAGTTGCAGTTTGCAAATAGCTGAGAGTATTGGCCCATTGGTTAGTTGCATGTGCAAAGATACTGAGCGTAAGTTCTTCAAGAGAAACAAGCACTGGACAGATGGTGGGATTTATTATTTTGTTTGGCTGATCAGCAATGTTGAATCCAATGGAGGAAACAGACAGGTCATTGACGTTCTTTTACAGCGTGAGGAATTACTTACATCTATTGTCCAGTGGGGATTTTGGAACGATGAGCACCGACCTGATCTCGTAGAGGATTTGGGTAGTGTCTTATGTGGCGTTGTAGTTAAATTTGGGAGGAATATCACACGACTTTTAGTTCATACAATTTCTGATGAAACGAACAATGTATCTACAAAAGATAAGACTCTATTGGAAGCTATTGGAGCTGCGTCAATTGTCAGCGAACAATACGATCCAACTTGTATGGTATCGTTTGTGGAAGGATTGGTTCAGCAAATGAAAACTAATGAATTGGACAGATCAGATTTAACAACCTACATCGCACTTACTATTACTAGGGGTGTTGTTACAGAGACGATTGATCTAGGTCTCAACTATGCAACTGAATTCACACGTGCTTTTAGTTTGGCACTTGTATTGATATCTATAATGCGCCAAGGTAGTGACACACGCACCGCCTTTGCCATTCGTGCTGGTCTAATTGAAATGACTCTATGCTTCGTTGATCGTTTCGGGGAGCATGAATCATTTGCTGATGAATCCTTCAGAGGTATGAGATCGTCACTATGTAGTACTATCGGGCATTTACTAAAGGGTATTCATTCTATATCTTACATCAGAAGACTTCGAAGGCAATCAGGAGCAAGAGTGGAAGTATCAAGGAGGAATTGGTACGGTTACAACAAAACACAAGATTAAAGCAAGCAATCCAGAATGCAACGAGCTGTTGGGCATAGTAGTATCTATCATTTATTTAAATGGCAGACTCTGCTGTCGTTGCAATTGCAACAAGTCACTCAGCAAAACAGAGGTGAAACAATGTAACGGGTGCGGCACCGCATGTCATATTTCTCAAGAGCATGTCAAAAGGAGGATTGGTTGAACGGTGGTCACAAATTGGCTTGTTGCAAGTCATTTACTTATGAACTAGCAGGTCAATTTCAAGGCAGGTGTGTACCTCTTATAGAACCAAAGAATGAGAGAGCTGCAACCAAAATGAAAGAACTTGAGACAAATCTAAATATGATACAGCTGAGACTATTCGTCGACAATTCAGAAACAATCCTGAGTCAAGCAGAGGCTTTAGGCCTTCCGCTATATGATTGTATTGTAAAGTTTGATCTTCGTGAATACCCTCCTATCGTAGAGTTATATAAGTATACTGAAGCATACCAAACACCAGAACAGAAAACGTGGTTCGAAGATACCCGATCAAAGGAGTATATCACTTGTGCTTATACTTCATCTATCCACAATGGAGATGAATCATCGCAAATCCTAGGTCTGCAAAGATTCTTTCCTCGTGAGTGGCTTAGTGAACAAAGAGTGGCCGGCATAGTAGTACCTCATAATTCATTATAATGACACACTTTACTCGCTGTCTATTACATTATATCTATCCTACACCGCATATGACTCAGATTAGAAAAGTCCACATCATATGTCCTCCCTATTACCCGCATGAGATATGGACGTCATAGTGATGTGAAGTATGCACATCATATGCACAATATACGAAAAGTGGAAGTACTATATCTAATCTATACTGTAATCAATTCTAGACTTATCAGTATACACGAGACATTGACTATCTTCCTCCTTCTTACCTCTGTTCAATGACAAGTTGACTTAATCGTCGACACAACTCTCTTCCCGTCTAACTTACTGTTAGGGATACTAGATATATCCATTCATCCCCTCCTCTACTCTACACTAACCAATGGCAACTTATTAACGGCAACTTTAACAGTCCGTTTCAATTGTTTACGAAAACTACCACGTTCTTCTGTCAATTTATCAATCTTTAAATGATTCCTCTTCGAGGTATTTTCTAACATGTTTACTTCTTGTTGGATGTATATCAACTTAGATCGTGTTGTTGCTATTTCAGCGTTGGTTGATGATACTTGTTGCAAGTTAGATGCTAATGTGTCAGACTTGTCCTTCTTTAATGCTTGACGTTCGGCTTTGGCACTCACCCGTTCGTCATTCATTAATTGGGATAAGGATCTTGTCAACTCCTCACGCTCGTATATCAATTGTATTCGATGAGATCGTTTCTTCTTATCAGCCTGCTTTAATTGATTGGAGGTACGATACTTTGTCTTGATTAGATTACGTTTTGCATCTTCCAACTTTGCATCATATGAATCTTGTATTGCTAATATCGATTCGGCACTATCTTGTAAGGCCGCCTCAGAATCTAATTGTTGTTGTGTTATGGCTGCGTCAGATTCTTGTTGGATTGCTTGTTGATTAAGTAACTCTTGATTGATTGCATCTGTGCCAAATGATTCAATTGGTTCGTTTAGTTGATCAATACTGCGTTGCAACTCCTTTTCACTATCTACTAATTGTTGTTCATAAGAGGATACAGCATCTTCTAGTGATGTATCCTCATCATTAACTTCAGTTTCATATACACCCTTTGCAATCTTGAGTTCCTCCTTCTTATCTAATCGTAATTGTTTGAAGGATGTATCAAAGAACATTTGATTTGCATTCCGCTGTTCTTTTAAATCGTCAATATCGGGTCTAAACTTGGAAGCTAATGAAGTTAGCATATCTTTGAGAGATGGTATTGTGGGTGATATAGACTTTTCTTCTTGTAATGCAGCAGCCGATGGATCCTTTTGCAATTGAGCAGTTTGCAATCTTGCTCCTAATTCATATCGTTCAGTTCGTGATATAGCCTTTTTATCCTTCATCAACTCAGCCTTGATTGCATTTAAATCTTGATTAGATTGTTTGCGTATAATTCGAGATTCAGTATTGATACTTTTGGTTAGCATATCACGCTCCTTGGCAACTAAATCGGCATCTTTCCGTAATGCAGCTAATCTATCTTCTAAATCCGATAATTCATTCTTTAATTGTATCTCACGTTGGATTGCATCACTCTGGATAGAAGATATTGATGATTTAGTTGTTGAGGTAGTTGTTCGTAAATTGTCTTGTGCTCCTTCGATTTGATCTCCTAGATCAGTAATCTCGTCGCTGTGTATATTGTATGTATTTATATTGTATGGTGTCATATAATATGTATAAAGGGCGGTATAAGTTATTAGGTATACATAATACGAAAGATGTATGCACACACATGATAAGTACAAGATATGAACTTACACATATCCACTCTTCAATTTATTGATAATACTGTCCGTGGTTGATACGACGTCCTCTTTCTCCTTTTGCAGTACTTCTACATTTGTAAGAGATTTATTAAAGCGTTCTTTAGCTTGTTCTAATTGATTAGATAGTTCATTTAATTCTAATTCCTTAGTTGTTAATGACTCATCGTTGTTGTTTGAGGAATAGAGAATTGTTGTTGTGAGTGGTGTACGGCGTAGAGTTGTTGATACGGCGGCGGTCAATGATGGAGAGATTTGAAAAGAGTTTACTACCACGTTATCGTTGTAACTAATGGCGGCTAGTAATGATGCGGCTGCTATTGACAAGATCTTCATGTTGTTTAGCTGTTTATTGTGAAGTTGATTTGATAAAGATACCGTAAGGGATTATTCAGAAATACTTACATGTGGAATAAAATAATTCTCCCGCCCCGCTCTTTTCCGGTGGCACGCATCACCCTGTTGCTTTATATTGGTCTTTCACTACTGTATATGTATATAAGCGTGTGATAGATCCAATAGCACATGTAAAGCTCCATTTATCATACTTTTACAGCCATATGTTGGCAGTATTCTTGCCTGGCTGCGCTGGTCAATATCTCGAAATCAAGCTCGTTGGCTATCCAGAGGAGCTGGTATGACACCATTATTTGCATATATACCACTCATTTTTTGTTGTGCATGTATATAAGAGATTGATAAATACTTACAGCGAATGTTCAGGCCCTTTATTATACTTCTACAGCAACTTTTGAGCATCAAATTGAAGCTCAAGCAAAATCAGAACAACTTTCAGGCACATTTAGCCATGCAGTGGTGGTGTTCAGTTGCTTATATATTGGTCTTTCCTCATTTTATATACATATAAGAGGGTGATTAACACTTAGAGCATCTATGGATGTCCCTCTATCATATTTTTACAGCCACGTGTTGACGGGTTTCCTGTCTCAGATCAAGATTTCAAGCCTTTTCTCAGGTGGCTTTTTGTCTCAAGTGGTGGTATACCATCATGTAGGTGCTACTATATAAAATAAGAATACAAGAGGGTGATAGGCACATTTGTGGTGCATATACACTGCCTTGTAGCATATTATGCAGCCCCATATCAGATTTCTACCCAAAGAGATCAGATCAAAATCTCAAAATCAAACTAGCATTCAGCCATACAGTGGTGATATTCCATCATCCAGGTGCTTATATATTGCTCATCTCTCATTGCATATGCATATAAGAAGGTGCTAGACACTTGCAGCATGGTTTTGTTGCCCTCGATCATAATTGTGCACCCACATGTTGGCAAGTTTCATGCCTCAGATCAGGCAAAAATCTCGATTTCCAGCAGACTTCAGGCACTGTTTTGCCATCAAGTGGCCATATGCTATCATGTAGGTACTACTATAGTGTTTGTTTGGCCTTTCCTGAGTGTATAACAATGTGACGAACACTCCCAGCATGATTGTAGGGCCCTCCACCATACTTTTACAGCCACATGTTGGCGGGTTTCATGCCTCAGATTGGGAAAAAATCTCGATTTTCTGCCAACTCTCAGGCAATGTTTGGCCATCAAGTGGGGGTATAACAGCATGCAGGTGCTACAATAGTAGATGTTTGGCATTGTATGGGTGTATATGAAACTGATGAACACTCCCAGCATGATTCTAAGTCCATCCATCATATTTTTACAGCCACATGTTGGCGGGTTTCATGCCTCAGATTGGGAAAAAATCTCGATTTTCTGCCAACTCTCAGGCAATGTTTGGCCATCAAGTGGGGGTATAACAGCATGCAGGTGCTACAATAGTAGATGTTTGGCATTGTATGGGTGTATAACAAGTTG
>Ga0075437_12501_pt1 | contig 17386 bp, 17 predicted proteins | sample MintriMetagenome_FD_74266 | JGI IMG/M metagenome (GOLD analysis project Ga0075437, IMG submission 74266) | Marine eukaryotic communities from Monterey Bay, USA to study complex ecological interactions - Minidiscus trioculatus and... | ecosystem: Environmental > Aquatic > Marine > Unclassified...
GTAGCTGTATCGTAGCTGTATGCGCCTTCAGAAGTAGAAGATAATAGGCGTTTAAGATCAAATCAATACAGGATAATTATTGCACACTATAATAAGAGGTGTATTTATCGAGTCGTCAGCGTCGTCGTTGTCTAGGGTTTGTCTTGTTGCAACGCTTGATAAATTGAAGATACCCATACGACCGACATTGATAAGCCCAATACAACAGCAAACTACAGCTACCTATTACTTATAACTTATATGTATTCAAAGTCATACGACCATAGAATATCAATACTGAAGTTTAAACAGTACTAAGTAGTATTAGAAGATTAGTTAAGCAGTCGAATCGATAAATAAAGTATGGGGCGTAGTAAACAAAACAAATCATCCAATCAAAAAACACAAAAGGTAGGGCCAGGTCAACATCGTAAGGAAACTAAAGATGAGAGACGAGCACGTCTCATAGAAGAAGCCAAAGCAAAAGAAGATTGTCTTAAGATATTACCCATAGCCATTGCTTGTATTATAATGTTTATAATAATATTTGCAATGTCGGTACGGTCTCTATCTGCAGTGAAACTACAAATAAAGAATGAAAGTGCTGCACAGAAACACAAGAAACATAGAGATAATTTAAATCGTATGGATGAATTAAAGAAGGAGCAAGAGATGTTACAAGATGAAGTTAAAATATTGGAAGACAAGTTAGAGACGATCAAGAATGAAGAAGATGAAGACATCTTCGATTTAGATGGTGATAATCTATAAAGTAGGAAAGATATCATCGATTGAAACATTGGCAACACATTTACATTTCATCATTATTACACTACATATATAAGCTCTATACGCTGGGAATGTCGGGGGTATAATATCAAGAGTATGGACGGCTAAGCATCAACCTTCATATACATTGATGCCTGTCCAATATCTATATACCAAACAACATAATACAAAACCCGTACTTCAATTAGATGCTCGCCTGAGACGAGCTACAAGAAACATTACCAATATACGATCCTTCTTCTGATACTCCCTCCAAAGTTCCATCATCTTGTGCCAATTCTGGAAGGATAGACAACTCACGCCACTCCTCATCACACTCCTCCGCCAAGATGAAGAACTTGGCAACCTCTTCAGTACTCATATCCCTAACAGCGGGAGAACCGATACTGTTGCTATTCAAGCTACCAACGGGGGACGCGACAGAGCTAAGTGATAGGTCACAACTATGAGCACAAGTCAAGTCGGCAGTCTGCTTCGACCCACCAGTTGATCCATCGGCAGACTTGTCATCAAGAACTTCATGACGAGTGGCCGCATCCTTGTCTTTGTTCATGCGGCGAAAGCCAGTGATGATCAAGGCCATGGCAACGAGACCTCCAGCACTGGCAATCAAGGCAGTGTTGATACTGGACGTGCCTTCCTCACTCTTGTTAATCTGGTTAATGGTTGGTCTAGTTGATCCGCCGCCAATGATAGAAGTAGAGGGCATTTCTTTGCCAAGGTAGTCAACCTCAACAATAGACTCGTCGTCCAATACAATTGGGAGAAAGTCAAACAACTCTTCAATCTTGGTGTAGGCCTCGGCAGTGATCTCATCATCATATTCTGTGCTGTTGCCATCAACGGTGAGAGTTGCTTGACCTTGGACAATGTAACAACCGTTGGCTGTAGGGTTGGTGGGGGTGCAAGTGTCTAAAGAAAGGATATAAGAGGACATAGAAGTGAGAGGTATGAAACATATGACGAAACAACTTCGCAAGATATTATACTGCAACTCACAATCGGTAGCAACTACATCAGCAGGAGCAGAATCGATAGCAACAACAACCGGCTGGTACTCATCCAAACGTCGGCGGCCACTTCTTGAATCGTTACAGGCAAGTTCAATCATCTTTCCTTCAATACCTGCTAGAATAAGTTCCAAGTCGGGAGCTTCGGAGGAAGTTGTCTCAATGAGGTAGTAATAAGACAATGTTAGATCACGCTCCTGGTCGGCATCAGTATCGGATTCAAAGATACATTGGTGTCCATCATCGGTGACAACATAACGGTCTGAGGGTGTATCGAGGGAAATTGAACCATCGTCCTCGATACATTCATCGTTACCCCAACACTCCGAAGAAGAGAAGATGGCAACCAAATCTTCCCTAGCCTTATCCCAGTCAACATCAAGAGGAGCTTCTGGGGTAGAGCAAATGGCATCCGCTTCAATAAGTAGGAATTGAGTGAAGAACGAAAGATCTGACGTGCTTGGGGTATCACAGGGATCTTCGTCTTGAAGCACGCGATGGCGTACACCGTCAGCAGTAGGATCTTCAAACAACAGAACACGGTCAATAATGTGGTCCTTAACACACTCGGGTACATCAAAGTCAACACCAACACAACTTGCGGCATCATCGAAGAGAATAGTAAAGAAGAGCTTTGAGAAATCTTCTGAACAGAGAGACTCCCAGCATTCCGTGGAGGCGATGATGTTCATGAAAGCTGCTTGAACCGTGGCAAATTCTTCATCGGCTTGGGAAGGTTCTGTAGAGGTAGCAAATGGACGTAGATATCCATCACATTCTTCCTTGGCCAAACTCATGAGTGCGGTGAGGTCATCAGCGGAAACATCGGGAGCTGCACACTCTTCTTCGTTAACTGGGGATTGAAGTAGCCTGCCGTTGTTGTTAACATTGGAAGTTTGAAGAGATCGTAGTCTAGTAGTGCCGCCCATGCTCATAAAAGCATCAATCGTCTTAGAAACCAAGCACGAATCTGTATCAAGTTCTACTCCGGCACAAGTACTGAGGTAATCAAACTGGTGTAGATGGAAGGTGAAAGGTACATGTGACATGTGAGTTTATACAAATTGATACAAACAACGACAAGACAAAGAAAGAAGAAACAAGCAAGATCGTACTTACAATAACACGACCAAAGTTATCATCTGGTACTATATTATCGGAAGGAGGTGCCGTGGCAGGAACATCATCATACGAATACGAGAATGACATGCTACCATAATCCAAAATATCCTGGAAGGTGGTCTTCCCCGCCTTGCTACTGGCAGGGAACAGATTGGCATACGACATGCTCGTACCCTCAGAGAGATAAGTAGCAGTTGCCTTTCCGGACTTTGGGAGAAGGTTGACAGTACCAAAAGACATGCTACTACTCTCATCGATACGAATACGGATAGGACCTCGAGATGCTTTTGATTTGGTCTTGCTAGATTTTGACTTCTTATTGTGAACAGCCGATGATGGATTGGAGATGATTGTCCTCTTGAATATACTGTATGCCTTAGAAGCCTTGGTAGAAGACACTGAACTTTGGACAGAGCTTGAATCATATCCTTTGGAAGTTGTTTTGGGTGCACCGTATTTATATGTCTTGGCAGTCTTTTTTAATGCCTTGGCTTTATCGATGGCTGTTGATCGTCCGAAGATGGTGGGTTGTTTGTTGGCTGTTGCCGCCCCCAGAAGGATGAGGGATGGAAGAAGAGATAACTTCATGGTTGATAGATGATATTAGATGGATGATGAGGTATTGTGTTGTGATGAGAGATTGTGATTATGAGGTGGTTGCTAGGTAAAAATAAGGTAAAACTGAATCGTGAAAGAAAGAGAGAGGGAGTCATGCGACTCGCACCATTCTCTGCCAACATGTTTCTTAACTACAGGCCATTAATGAATAGCTACTCCGCATTGTCATTGGTTATATGTTTCCTATGTTGTAAGCTTTGTATTGATCATGGAAGGTCAACCACCCGGTAATGAAATAAACACAATGAAGGATACCCCGGCTAAGATACCAAATATAGCTAACAACGCAACGCTATGGGTAGTAACACTAAGAACTTTTACTAACAAAATAAATTTCTTATTTTGTTACTAAAAGCGTATAGATGGCTTCTACTATATATATTTGATAAGGTTGTGGTAGCAGAATGCTCTAATAATCTCTTATTGTGTTGCAATAGTACCTCAAAGTTGACCTTAACGACTTTGACGAATTTATCTCGTGGGCACTTGTGGGGGGCAGGAGCCCCCTAACGCCCACGCTAACTTCGCTCGTACAAATTCAGTGAATTTAGGGGGGCAACATGAGAGTGTTTCTGACATAGTTAATGTTGTCTTATCATTCCAAGATGATAGACACAGCTACAATGGATGTATATACGTTGTTTAATAACCGTAGAGTGATACTACTAACAGTTTACGAGGCCTAGTCAAGGTGTCAATTAGTACGATTTTTCAAGGAGGTTATGAGGGTGCATAAAATAACATAACTCTTTTTGGGAGTGTTGTTGTTGTCCGCACTCCTTGCACTTCAGTACAATCATTCAATATCACCTACTAAAGCGATCCGCAGCACTTTTTCTACCTCGGATTGCCCATTCCCTTCCTCATTTGTTGACCTTAAGGACAGCCCGTATTTGACCGTATATCTTATCCCCTTCACAATGTTAGATGAACCATACCCCAAACGGTAGATCCATCCAAGATTTGTAGTGGAACCTTTTATATACCTATTCTAATAACTACGGAAGTGGTTGTTTCCGTTGTGGAGGCTGTAATCACCGCACTAATATAGTCCAATCCAATAAGAATTTGTTAACAGAAAAACTTAATCTCATTTGGGATAGTTTTAAGCCATTCCCAACAATATACGTGCTGATTGCTACGCTCCTCCAATCATAATCGATACTAATAGTAATAATAAAGAGAACCCGCGCAACATATATTGTATAACCGACGTACACCACCAATAATAGGACAACTATAATACAGGTGTATTAAATATCGGCAAAACAAAATAACGCTTATGCTACCGTTGAGGGACATAACGACCACCCACACCAATCCAACCCACACGTAATTTACTAACTATGTAGGATAAGTGAATGGAGACTGTATTTTGGTGTAGGAAAGTGCTACATCATCACATGATAGCCATTAACACCACCTGAGGAAACTTCCCTCCAAATCATCAATAGTGGTATGTACGTATTGAATCTTCTTCCCTGCCGAATTATGCCGAACGCTGGATTATTGTTGTAAGATGTCTTGCCATGCTCTGTGCAAGTGGGTGGGGTATAATTCGTTATTATAACATACCAATGTGAAGATACGTGAAATATGCACCTAATCACATGCACATAATTACACACGCTTTACTCGTATACGGCTACACCAGAAAACACCCTACCGAATAGAAACATGATCTATGACGCATTGGCTTGCCCTCTGCAATAGGGCTTGATGTAGATCGACGAGGTGATAGAGGACAAAGACATCTTAGTAGGTGCACATCACATCGCTAGTGAAAATGGGGATCCATTATAAAATAAAATTGGCCACGCCGAATTTTGCCTAACTCTAAAACTCGATTCAGAATACCTAAAACTTGGGTTTGCTAGAGTTAGGGGAATTTCGGCCGGAAATTTTAGCACAGAATATCGGTGAAAGTTCAGAGTAGGTAGTATTGCAAGTCTAAGTAACACAATCAATAATTATCGTACAAACAAAAGCAATAGCATATTCGATATGTCGAGATGAAGTAGATGACGATAGTGCCCTCAAACGTAACGTGGCTGTCGATATTGATGAAGCTGTGGTATGTTGAAATATTGTCTAAAAATGGGGTCTTACCTATAATAGCTACCTAGATTGGTTGTTGACATAGGGCCATTATGACTACACCTTACACGCCTAATCAATTGCAATTGCATCCTATTAGCTTAGAATATATCCTTTTGATATTAGTTGAGAGTGAGCAGGCGGTTCAGCACGTACCAGAAAGTAAACACATTTCATATAAAAGATTTCGAAATATTATTAATAATGGGTAGATATACAACAATCCAAGCTTATGCAGATAATAATCCTCAACAACGGGTAGTAGATTATGCTCAAGCAACAGGACAGAAAGAAGGTACTGATGCATCTGCATCGGCGGCGGCATCACGAGGACCGGTAGTACATGAAAAAGTTGACAATCCCTACGGGTCAACAGCAGGTGCTGGAAGTGGTGAATTTCACGTCTACAGACATGCAAGGGCACGTGAAATGGCACGATGGAAGAAGATTAATGAAGATGAGGCCGAGAAGAAGGCTGATGAAGAATTTAATGAAAAGTTAGAACATGATACGAATGAAGAGGCTCGAAAAACTGACAAGCGGAGACGTAAAAGAGAGAGAGCCAAAGAAGCAAAGCGAAGAAAGAAGAATATGAAATTAGGTGGTGTGGGAGATGGTATATCAAATGATCAAGGGGATGATAAGGAAGAGGAGGAAGAGTTTTCATATCAACCAGTTGCTGCTGCAGAAATAGCTTTGAAATCAAATGATACAAAAGATGTAGATGAGAAGAAGAAAGATATAGAGTCGCCTGCAGCGGATGATAGAAAACAACCACCAGAAGAGGCAAAGCTTCCATTTGCTAATGACGGGTCTTTTCTAGAACGAATGAAGATGGAGCTTGCAAGTGCAGAAAAACCTGTTTGTTAGGATGGCTTTCCAAGAGTGTAATTAATAAAAGTATAATGTACCCTGCGAGTTTAATTATACCCCAAATTAAATATCTGATACGATAGAGGATTGATACAAATAGAGGTCGGTATGGATTATAAAGGGGAAGAGGAGGGTGCATTTGCCGTAGAGATCATCAGGAGTGAACTTTTGACCTCCAATCATCCGCACCGTTCTGAAATGCTTTTGAAATGGCAACTCCCCTAGCGCTATCCCTCTAGGAGGCTGGCAAAATCAATGAGGAGGGCAGATCCTCGAGGCACTGCAATCTTTGCGCCTTGATATTACAACCTTATCCCTGTGATATAGAATAAAAGCAATAACTAACAATTACACACATTGAAATCACCCCCAATTAAATAATTCGCCCCCTTTCTACAAATATCTTTAATAGTCTTTATACCCTATGAAACGAATAGCGCTCAACGATCCACAGAGTGTAGAACTCCCCTCCATGAACAATTGAATAGCCTTGAAATAATACAAGAGATTAATCCCCCATAATTTGTTGGGAGAATTAAATCCCCCTAATCTTGAAGAGATTAACTCTCCCCAAATCCCCACCCCAATCTAGCCTTAAATCTTTAATAACACACCTCCAAACAATTATAAAATCTGGAGTTATAGCAACAACATCACTTTAATACCTCAATTACCAAATTAATTTAAACTGAAGCAATGAATGCCTTGCAGGGGAACTCAAGTGGTGCCAAGTTAGTAACCCTAACAACATTACCAGCACCTGGGGTGTTAAAAATAACATAAAGACTGTTTAACAAACCATTGTTGGTAAATACCTCATACTTCTGTTTGAAGTTATTAGGACCATTTAACAATTCAACCTGGGCATTTAATTGACGTGTATCAGTGTATAGTAATACCTGTACCTGTTCAACGGTGGCATCAAAGTTGACAGAGTGTACGGCCCCACCCTCAATGTACCGTCCTTGATTGGCAGTGATTAAGTCAGCACGTTGACCGACCATGGATGGACTAGCATATGCCGCGGCGGCATTTAAGGGGAAGTCACCGGGACCTGTGTTATTAATATCAATAGCAGCGGCCTTGTTACGTGTACCAATTAATGATTGGATGGGACGCATCATACCATCCTCGGTGTAGGCCTTAACCTTCATGGGTGTCCAGTCGGGACCGATCCATAATTCAATTAAAGATTCGACAGGTCGGCCGTTGGAATCGACACCTACCTGAACAATCTCCTGGTTTGGGTCGGGGAATTCCCAATGTTCACGAGAGGAACCCTCGATACGTACTGATCGACCAATGTTGGCTAGGTCCCATTCTGTGGCGGTTGCCGATAAGGATGTTTTTGGTGTAGCTGTGCGTGGTGCGTTAGCTGTGAAGGCACTTGCTGAGGCAGCGGTAAGGGCAACGAGTAATCCAGAGAACTTCATGGTTATATTGTTTAATTGATGGGGAAAGAGTAATAGCAGCACTAAGTTTGTGATAATAATTGAAGTGAAAATTCGAGTACAAAACAAACAATTTATGCCCAATATGTGGATACATGATGTCGCACGTTTTTAGCGCGGCTTGCGTGGTATCTTTTCCTGCAAAGTGCAACGTCAGTGTACTCAATTTGATAAGCCGTGTCTTATCTTGATGGAGAGTACCATACAGTGAGAAAATTTTCTCAAGTCTCAAACTCTCATAAAAATAAAGAACGTGACAACATCATTCAGTAATCAGTACGATATCATATACCTATCGATGGCTGTTATTAGCCACTGATAATACCCTCCTACCAAGGCGATGATGACATCTATGTTACTAAGATCTACGTCTAGACATCTAAATAAACGTCAGATATGCTCCTGTTTGGCCGGTAGAGTCTCACCCACAAAACGACAAGATGTGCACAAATCTCAAAATCTACTGCAAATATCATACTTCTCTGCAATACCATCTCATCCATCTAATACGAGCTGTGCTATTGATAATACACCATTAGATAGTCCCAAGGGAGCTACATTATTGCAAGGGTTGGATATACATACAGTTCATTCCGAAGAAGATGGTCATCCCTTGGCAGTTTATACAATGAGAAATGATGATGAGTCATTAGATGATGGTAGTAAAAGTAAAAGGAGAACTCCAGTATTGTTGTTACACGGTCGTACATGGAGTTCATTACCGGTATATCATTTAACTGGACAGCAGCTCAATAATAATAGCAGTGGTAGCAGCGTAGGTATTGAGGAAAATAGATCACTCATTCAAGCACTATACAATCACAATATACAACCATACTCAATGGATTTTAGAGGATTTGGTGGTACACCCAAAGATACATCTGGATTTGTCGAACCATTAAAGTGTGTTGCAGATGTTGTCTCGGTTTTAAATTGGATACATGAAAAGCACAGTAATGAAGATATTGATAAAGGCATTGAAACAGATTATGAGAAGAGCAAACCATCGCTCTTGGGATGGAGTCATGGAGCATTAATAGCACAAATTACAGCTCAACGTCACTCCACTTCATTATCAAAGTTGATACTGTATGGATCAATTTACAACCCGTCTGTTAAATATGCAATACCACCAATATCTGAATCTCCCCAACATTCAGGATATACAGACCATGAAGATTTTCCATTACATGAATTAGCAAGTCAGAATGAATTTGATGGTGCCATGGAGGACTTTACGAATGTTTCAAATGAGGCACGTATCTTTCCACCAATATCAGCAAAGTTATTTGCAGAGGCTGCATTAGTTTGTGACCCTACAAAGGCGGCATGGTGGAATTTACATCAATTGAATGAATGTAAGCCTTCGTTGGTTAATGTCCCCACAATGGTGGTAAGTTTACTATATTTGTATGCACTCTTCTTTTAATACCCTTCCTAACTAACTATTTTGTTTACCTCTTGCTCACATTCATGTATACAATGTTAGATTGCCGGAGATCAAGATCCATATGCTCCTTTGCAAACTCAGGGAGAACTATTCATCAACCTCGGCACTGGTGGAGTTGATAAGACATGGAATATAATTGCCAATGCAGATCATGCAGTGCATTTGTCTGATGAACGACATCGCTTTGTGGAGAATATTAGCAACTTTCTAGGGAATACTGTGGAGTAGACTAGACTTAGAATGTTGATGCAATACTTTGTTGAGATAAAGCAAATGAAATTATGGTTTAGGGTACATAATGTTAAGTTCTCTTTATTCAGCAATACTTTCAATGAAACCAAGAAACTTCTCCAGCTGTAGACGCCCCTGCTCTTCTGTTATTTCAAAGGTTGCATCAAAATTGCCTGGCAAGGTGCATTTGAACTCCTTCAGAACATACGATTCTTCAACTTGATAATGTGGGCATTGTATATCTGAATCTGCATCACATTTGCTACACATAAAGTACGGCAGATCTTTATCTTCTGGATGAGGACATAAACGTCGGTTTCCCTCTTCAGTACCTTGATTCTTCCGCTGTTCAACATCATGTTGATCGAATCTGCCCTCACATTGAAAGCATATCTCGTCATCTTGATGTGAACCCTCAACACAGAAGTGTTTGATTGTCTTGTTTGATACTGATAAAGACTCTTCTCCGAATGTTTGTTGTAGATATCCCATGTTGCTAGAAGGAGTCGAGATCCAGTCATCAATCTTTGTCAGGCAGGCCTGGACAGTTTCTAGATGCTCTTTCAACTTGACCAGATATGGACCTAGCATATCATCATAAAGCATTATCAAACTTTCAAACAGGGCCGTGTAGTCAATGAAATATGATTCCCGAGTGTTCTCGTCGCCTTTAAATCTTTGTCGACAAGAATAAACCCCAAAGTCAAGAGAGAATGGCACGGTTGAGAGGGGTGCTGTGTCAAACTCCAATCGGCAGTGCTCTGGATACGTAACAAACTGAAACATTGATGTAACCTCATCATGATGCGCATCAACAACCGTATGATTAGCCTTGGTGAACGTTGTCTTTTCCTTGGTACCACTCTCTATATGACCTCTACAGCGATTGTATACTTCCTCATTTGATGCCAAGAGGGCTTGAACTGCCCTGACATTTTGACTAATACTGTCCCCAGTGGCACTCTCATCGCTACTAAAGAGTTGCTCTTTGACTCTAGATCGCATGCTTGCCAAGTAATGTAGAGCATCTTCACTAGTATCAACTTGTTCGTGCATATGATTGAAGGATCTTCATCTGAGCAAGGCGAATCTTCCTCTGCATCACTTGGACTAGAGATGATCTGCTCAAGGTTGTCAGGCCTACTCTCAACATCATCCTCGTTGTGAGTAAACTGTAATTGTTCTACCTGGTGATCTGAGCTCTCATACAAGTCGGTCTGCTCGTATTGCTTCTCTTCGGTCATATCACCGCTAGAGCTATTCAGAACTAATGATGAATCCACTGATTTGGTTGGACTTGGGGTAATCTGTTCATTATTGCCATTTGTAGTTGTCGAATCATCCTCATCCGGATGTACAGTATCATTCTTCTGCTGATCTTCGTCTATGCTAGGTAATGTGTCATCATTGACATCATTTGCCTCCTGCTGATCACTTTCTAACGCCACAGGAGACATGATCTCCTCTAAGTGATGACTAGACACATTATCTTCATTTGCCTCCTGCTGATCAATCCTCTTTTTCTTCTTCTTTTTCTTCTTTGATTTACGACATCCTTCGCTTGGTGTATCAACTACAGCAGACTCTTCCATTGACTGTAGTAGCTCATCTGTTGCCAGTTCTGCTTGCCACTCTGCACACCGTGCCTCCAACCAACGGTATATTAAGCCAGAAAAGATACTTGATACTCGGAACTCCCCACCACCCCCAATACACTTCATATTGTCAGAAGTGCTATTCAACCAAAGATTATTCAACCACACACTCAGACGAGGAGGCAGATCCAATGGGAACAACGGTGATTCATTATTGTTATCTTTTCCAGAGCAAAAAGATGTTATCCAACCCATTACAAGAGAAGAAGCCTCTCTGAGACATTCACGTTCAACTTCTCTTTTGGCTGCATTATAATTAACCCCTAGACGGAGAACAAGATGAAGGGTAGACTCCTTTTGGATGTTGTAATGCATCAAAGAGAACACGTCTTCCAATTGCTGTCCAGCAAAGATTAGTCGTTGTTGCTCACAAGGGATCCCTTCCTTGATCTGGATCTTAGTTTTGATGGTATAAATGATGTCTGAAGGATCCACCTCGAGGGTAATGGTCTTGCCGGTAAGTGTCTTTACAAAAATTTCCATCACTTGTTTCTTAGAACTATTTGTGATGATCGTCATTGACAGATTGATACCTGTTGCTATCATCTCTTTAAAGGACTCTGGACGCTTTTTAACAAGACGGACGGTATAGTCCTTCTGAATGTTATAATCACTTAAAGTACGATAGTCTCTCAATTGATCTCCTGAATAATACAAAGACTGTTGCTCGGTGGGGATCCCTTCCTTCTCCCATATCTTAGTTTTTACCATGGACATGGTGTCCGAAGGATCAACATCAATAGTGATCTTATCGTTATCAGTGACGGTCTCAATGAAGATTTGCATACTACCCAATGATCTAGATCCCATGAAGCAGTGTTTCCTATATGTCTTTAACACACAGAGGAGAGAAATTACATTAGGACTACCATTGGTTGATTCGTTGATTGTGTCGGAGAAGTCCTCTATCAGTTTGGTCAAAGTAGTTAACTTCAATCTCATGAGTTTCTGTAGATCGGCACGTGCCTGATTGTTTAAGACTGGCGGATTGGTACCATCCCAGACGAACTCTTCTTGCCGTTTCTGTCGAAGTTGCAGAGCTGGTTCTACCAATGAGTCTAATGCACTAATGTACCGATACCATAACTCGTGGAATAGTGTCAATAGTCTGTCCCTATATTTGGGTGTAAATCCTATGAATCGAATTGCTTTGAACAATTGATACAAAATATCCCCTAACCGCTGCATTGCTAGCTGACAGTTACTATCGCAATGATATAATACGCCTGTGTCAGATTGACCAAAGTCTGTTTTTGTATCGCAAATGAGCTTTTTAACCTTGTCAATATTGCTTTGAATGAGCTTTGACTCATTCGTAGCTTCTCTTGTAACTTGATCCAGATCTACTTCAGCGTGCAATGTGTTCTTCTCGATATCACTACCAGGCTTTGGTATATCTGAGTTAACTATACTACTCAACCACTCAGCAGTATCCTGAGGTAAAGTCACAAATTCCTGTGATGATCCGTTGCACTGCCGAGCACACAACAATATGAGCCATTGCATCATGAGGAGATTGGATTTCTGCAGTAACATTGATGTATCACATGCTTCTTTTCCCCTATCGTTATGCAATCCTGACTTCTGATTCTTTTCTACTTCATGGTAGATACTTTTGTGCTTCTCGTAGCACTCTTGAAGGAATCCGACCTTGGTCTCAGATAGAGAATCTTCCATTGTAATTACAATCTTCCTTGTGTTCTTACACAAACTCGTCACATCTTCACGCATATCCCGACTCTTATCTTGCATTGATAATACTGTTGCACTACGGATAGTAGTCACAGCAAGGTTGATACGAGCTTTTATGAGCTTGGTCATCAATGCCTCACTGGATTGATCTGGAAAAACATCATCTGGTGAGCACCCGTCTTGATTCGATGTATCTATACTCTGTCGGTACTGTTGCAACACGAGAATCTCCACCATACAACTTGTTTCACCATCCTGAAAGCCTATTGTGACGGCTCTTTCCATATCTTGTGACAACCTTCCCAAAACATTCATTTTGTTTTCAATCAATTTCTGTAAACCATCACGTAAGGGTCTACTCTTGTATACTTGTGGAACTTGACCACCAGAATAAGCTGCTCGTATTAATTGGTCCCGATACTGTTGAATAGGATCGATGAGTGAATCCAAGGCATGATTGTACCGTTCAAGTAAGGAAAAGGCAAACTGCAAGAACTTAAATCCCCGTGTTGCTGACCATCCCACGAAACTTGTTAACTTGAATATTTGTAGTAGAAGATCTCCTATTTGCTTGAATCCTAATTCGATTTGTTCATCGAAGCCAACTAGTAGCTTATTTGTTTTCATATCAAAGGATGACCGTGGAACCGGATCAATTGACTCCAATCCGTCCCTGATGCCAAATAGTTTGTGCTTGACCGCTTTAAATGTTTCTTCAAGCTCCCTTAATCTCTTCTTAACCTGCAATGCAATCTTGGTCGACTCTTTATCACCGAGATCATCATCTCCAGTCTTATTGCCACTACTCTCATCTTCGGGATGCATATCATTTGGTAAGGCCAACTGTTCTGGTAGAATGATATGCCTTGTCAAATTAATGATATCTTGTGTACTTATTGGATAGTCACATCCACGGCCATTAACTTGCAAATAACTATCTGTATCACTGGTTTGTAGTATTGGGTCGAGTTGTAAGCAAAATGCTGACTTTGAATTACCACCGGGTGATAAAATGAAACTAACATTCTTCGTTTGATCAAGATGCCCATCATCTGCCAATGTACTTGATATGTTCGGAAAATGCGCAAGCGATGCTGTGCGGCATTTATGACAGTCAGTCGATTTGATGTGTGACAATCCATCATTGATTGATATCGTGGGCAGTATATCTTTTACTTTTAGCGCCAAAGCATCAGCATTAAGCGACTTCTTCTGAAGCTTCTTGACATGACAATCGTACTTCTTAGTAAGAAAGGCAACGAATGATTCAATGTCCCTCTCTCCCCATCTCTTAGCTTCATTATCTAGTATATCACATGCCTCTTTAGAATCAATGTATGAATCTAGAAGTGTATCCAATTCTTCTACGGTATTTTTACCAGACTCCTTATCCACAACTCCCTGCTCAGCTCGTATCTTCTTCCGCTCTTCAATCATGTGCCGCAATATCATAAATGCAAATAGAGGTTGCTGTGTGAGTAGTAATGTACCCGTCGGTATATCATTTGTTGTATCATTATTAGATGAGGGTATAGATGGAAATATCTCTTTAGAAATAGAAGCAGCCAATGCGGAGCAAGGTCGTGAATTATTATGATGTTTATCAACTGTAACTTCAGCGGTAGTACCATTGTTATTAGGTTTATTGTTTTGAGTAGATTTCTTCTTTCCACTGCGCTTCTTCTTCATTGTTTGATAGGATGATTTACAATGAAGGAGGTATATGTTGTAGGTATAATAAATTGAGTGGAAATGGAGATTATGTCCATATGATATGCACTAAATAGTATACTCTTTAGAATAGAAGGTGTAGGTATATCAACCAAGCAAATGGAAAGTATGTATGCGACTACTACTGTTGTTTAAGGAGGATAATTGTGAGGGGATGTGTCATCGCATTGCTATTGCAAATAATTTTGTAGTGTCTGTCTGTCGCCAGTTCAGTGCTGATGTTGAGAAGTTTTGGCAATAAGAGTTATGAGTATTTTATCAAATGGCAACTCATCTATGGAGGCCAGTAGAGCAAAGAGTAGAGATGAGTGAGTTCATATTGTACAGAAAATATCTTTCACTTGGTAGTGATTATGACGCTAATAAGAGCCCAAAGTTATGTGTTGAGTGTTGAGGACTAATGGGCGGGGGTAGTCGGCAGCACATGCCGCTTGATATACAGTGATACATCTTAACCAGTATATTACATAGTATGTTTATAATAGAGCTCGTTCAGCTGCCATCATGGGTACTATTCTACACAAAACAACCAATCCCAATCTTTTGTATTTGCATCAACATATTCACCTAAAAGAAGCCTCCATAGACCCCCAATCTCTTAACCATCTACGATACACTTACAAAACAGATAAACAATAAACTAAAGTATCTCATACACCTCATACATACATATATTTCTGTTCTCAGGGAGCATAAGAAGCAGGGACATATGGACCTGAAGTCGGTTGAGCAGTAACAGCCCCACTACTACTTTCCATACCATCACCACCCTTATAACTAGGATTATACGGTACTCCAGTTTCAACCTCGGGCTCAGCAACAACCGTGGGGACATATACGCCTGGTGTTAATGCCTCTTCATCCTTTGGTGGTTCTACATCTGTTGAGAATTCGACTGTAAATGTTGAGCCTGGACCCATACCATCTGGTACTGTAATTGCATTTAATCTACCATCCGGTGCCCGGACATGTATTACATCTCCTGCTTGTACTCCGTCTGGTAATGTCACTGTATATTGTTTTTAGTTTTGTTAAGTGTTGTAAATTGTTCATGTGTTTGTGTATTTGTTCATGTTGTTGTGTATGATTGCAATACAATTTCAATCAAAAAGGGTGGGAATACAGCAAAGTTGAACAAAAAGCAAATGAGATATAGATGATGAATCCGTAAAAATCGCTTCCAAATTATAAAACAACTTAACTAATACTCACCTGATATATATCTAGCAAGACCACTATTCACCTCTTCACCAACCGCAGCCCTGTTAGGCTTATCGACCAACCTCAGTGCATTCCCACCAGGACAGGTAACAAAGTGTGCAGTACATACTTTTGTATTCTTATCTACTGATTTGTATTCATTATCATTTGGTTGATATGTTGGTTTGACGGGCCTTCGATTACCAGGGTAGGACGTAGTTGCTGCTGCTGATTGACAACAACCCATTGTTTATCTACTATTGCTATTTATTAGATGAATACTATCCAACCATACATACATAATCGACACCCAGCGAGCCCAAAATGAAAAATTATGAGAATACAAAACGGTATCCTAAACAACAAATAAGTAAATAAGAAATAAGTGAGCGAGCCTACTCCTCTGGCCAACAACCAAGCAATAGATGGCAACTGAAGAACCAACCACCCCCGGCCGTCGTAAAAGACGTTGGGGTGATGGTCCTAACAACGCTGACGCTGACAGCGGCTCGTCGGCGGAGCCATCCAAGAAGAAAAGCAACCCAGCACCCCAACCAACAAAATCTGAAAATATTTCTAATGGTAAGGCTACCTCAACAACTACAAGTGCTACTGATCCAAAGTCACGAGCGGCGGCATTACAGGCATCCATCCAAGCTAGATTGGCTGCACTAAAAGCTCGTACTTCTGGCGGTGTCAGTACATCAAGTAAACAATTACCACCACCGCCACCACCACAAGTTAACACTATACAAAAACGTCCACTCGATACCACCTCCCAATCAACCACCAATAACGAACAGCCACAATCAAAACGTGCCAAAGTATTCGAACTAGACTTAACATCTACAACCTCAACACGTCTATTAGAAAAACAACAACATGAAGAACAATTACGTATCGAATCTACAAAGGTTAAAATTAATCCATATTTGGCACATACAATTACTGCTACCCAACCAGTTGTACAGCAGCAAAAACCGAAAGATAAAAAGAGTATTGTTGCAGCAGCCAAAGCCAAGGGTGCCCTACCCAAACAACCTCAACCCCCAGTAGAAGAGGAAGTTATACTAGATACACGCTTATCAAACCCATCCAAGAATAGATTAAAATCACGTCCAATTAACTTTGTTACGCCCGGTACATATATTGCATTGGGTGAGAAGAAACGTGCACAGGCAGAGTTAGCTAAACAATCGGGTTTTATTAGTGGACGAAAAGTTGGTAATGTTGTTAAAAGTGTTGGAATGGGTTATGGTGCGAGTGGTGATAATAATAAAGGAGGTATGAATAATACTAATACAAACTATTATGGACAATCAGAAGCAGGCAGCACTGCTAATGCAATTATATCATCACGATATGATGCACCGGATATACAATTAGAAGATTATCTAACAAAGAAGAAGATACTAACATCTATTGAAGATGTGAATGTTGAAACTAATAATGTTGCGATTAACGCTGCTATTAGTGCGGCTGTTTATA
>Ga0075437_12476_pt1 | contig 17339 bp, 9 predicted proteins | sample MintriMetagenome_FD_74266 | JGI IMG/M metagenome (GOLD analysis project Ga0075437, IMG submission 74266) | Marine eukaryotic communities from Monterey Bay, USA to study complex ecological interactions - Minidiscus trioculatus and... | ecosystem: Environmental > Aquatic > Marine > Unclassified...
TCCTCATCATCGTCCTCATCTTCTTCTGAAATAACACCCAGGAATTCACAATGGGAAATCTTTTGGTCTGTCTTGGGCATGTTGCATATTTGAAAGGCATACATGTTCTCACCATCGGACACAAGAGCTGCCTCCTCACGGAATGCCGTTGGCTTAAAGTTTCCAGCGAGTTCATGTCTGCGGTAGATATCCACCATATTCTGCATGGTCTCATTATTGGCCATATTCCGAAGATGCTTGACTACATGAGATATAAGCTTATCCATGGTTGTTAATTCGTAGGCGTTATTACCCAACAAATGTCGGACTCGATCCTCAAACTTCCCACCTTCAGATGGCTCAGAGGCTCCAACACCAGAATCAATCAATGAATATACGAGGCCTAAAAATGCATCGTATCGCTTCTTTCCTTCGTTGGGATCACCCTTAAACGTGAGTTTCTCCGTATGTCTTCCCAACGCTTTGTCTGTACTGACATCTGTGGCAAGCTTCTTGGCAATGGTAAGACGTTTCATGAGAAGCTGATGTAGACGGAAGAAGAGGTACAGACATTGTGTTCCGATAATCATATGATCATCAGACCGCTGAGGTACTTCTGGGTCGTTCGAGCGGAGTTGCTCAGTCAGTAGTGACGGCTCAACAGGATCGAGTGAACCAAACACAGCATCAGGTTTAAGAAGTGTTGTATCCGGCTTGGATGGGTAGGAGACTTCATACACACGATCATCTTCATTGTATTGGACAACCTTGCCCTCTCCCAATGTTGTTGAAACGAGTGTCTCGGGAGGGAAGGGGACGTGATTTGTTAATGAAAAGTAGCCGGTATCAACGGCACCCTTCACATCTGGCTTCATTATCTCCTCCTTGACAAACTTTCCAGCAGCCGTTGGGACATTGTCGGCAGTATTTGCTTCATCTTCTCCTCCACTGCTGCTCTTGCTTTGATCCCCATCACCATCATCACCGCCCTTCTCTCCATTCTCCATGGAAGTGCTGTTTTCTTCGTCGTCATTATCTTCCTCAATCAGCTGAGGCGAAGCGGTGAACGAAGCTGCAGGAGTTGACATCCACGATAAACCAAGCCCAAACCATGGACCAATGAAGTCACGCCACAGACGGAAGATTCTTTCCTTATCACCAGGATTGATCGATCCACGTTCTAATGCGAAAGCGATGATACGATAGGCATCCTGTTGTGCCCAACTATTACTATCATAGACGAAACTCATGTGGGGAGTAAAGATTGTCTTCGTAGGCAAGGGTAAGCCTTTCAAGTCAATACTCTTACGGGGAATGTCACGGCCCATGGTAATCTCGTAAAACGTCCCGTGTTCCTCCTTGGCCTTGTCCATACGACTATTACATGCAGCCTCGCTCTCTAGACCATCATTAGCGGCACGGTCCTTAATCTCTGCAACAAGTACACGTGTCGACGTGACTTTCTTATCGATGGTACGCCAAGTGATGGATCGATGGTCCACACTCTTGTAATAATTGTGCTCGCCCAAATCCTTCCATTTCTTATTGAGCACATCACGAGCGGCACGGAATTCCTCATCTTTCTGACGGAGACGATTCATAACGATAGGAAGTGCCACGGCAGGGTTCTTAAAGCATAGTTGGAGCATTTCCGATCCATCATCGCCGTAGATACGTCTAATGGCATGCTTGTGGATCACTCCCAAGACACGTCCATCAAGAGTATATTGGTAGATTTTGCCACCAAGGCCAGCTCCATCAGGAATACTTGTCCTCTTCACCATGGATCCCTTTGTCGTCTGCAATTCATTATCAGATAAGAACTTCAATTCATCATAAATCTTAGTCAAGCGCTGCAATGTTGTGGCATTAGAATCAATGCACATGTCAATCTCGAATCTCATATCCTCAGTTCGGAACAACGTCTCCTCATACTGATTCTTGCGCATATGCCTAAAGCTGTTACCTTCCTCACTACCCAAGGGAAGACTGACCCAAACATCATTCAACACTTTTGCTTCCTCTGTAGATCGTTCACTACATGGTGGAGCGGGATAATCTCTTGGTAATGCACGGTACGAAGGCGAGCAACGACGGCAACGACTAAAATCAATCTCGGACAGGGGTACACTATGCCATGAATCGTCATGTGTAGGTGCATCAGGAGATCCGACAGCGTTGATGATACCCTTAAACTCCTCAAACAGATCCTTGTGCTTGCCCAGAAGACGCTCAACGTAACCCAACATATCATTCCTCGACAGAATTTCTTGGGCATACATATCAAGCGTCTTGATAAACTCGGCATAGGCTTGTCCATCACGGGAGAAGGATGTTAAGGCTGCCTTGACAAGATCGAAGAATTGACGTTCCACACCAGCATTATACACGAAGTTAGGCTGTTTACCCGATGCTGCAGAACGCTGAGGCGACTCCATTCCAACCTCATCTGGCTGAGTCATATCAATAAACTTTTGTGCAGATTGAGGTGCCAATCCTGAACTCTTGCCCTTTGGCGTTGCGCCACCACGAAAGCCAGGACCACCCCTTTGCTGCTTGGTAGAAGCCTCAAGTGATGCGGCACGTTGCCTGGCCTCTGCCTCAGCGGCAGCTCGACTCAATCGTTCCTTAGCCTGTTCTTGGACAGCATCTGGCAAAAAGAATGTAAACTCCCTCAACAAATCAGGATGATCAGAAAACAAACTTGACACCTGCTCGAGAACTTCCTTAATACCACGTTGCTCCTTTTGATAAGTATGTAAGATCTCAAGGAAGGTGTGGTAAATACGTGGTTGGTTGGCGAAGCGCTTCTTAATGTTGGTCACATACATGATGGCATGATCAAACTCAATTGTACGCGTTGCAGCGGCTCCTTGCTGTTGCTGTTGAGTCATACCCTGCTTCTGCTTGGCATTTTGAGCAGCCATCATCTGTTGCTGTTGTTGAGGCGTTGGCTTCATACCCATTCCCATAGCTGCTGCCCCTCTTCCTCCTCGTCCACGTCCAACAGCACTGCCACGTCCTCCACGTCCTGCCATTCCACGTCCTTGAGGCATGCCTCGTCCACGTCCAAACGCAGCGCCTCTACCACCGCGTCCTCCACGACCTGCATCTCTTGCACCAGCCAGTCCAGGACCGATGAATACTGGCTCTGCATCTCCCATCTTCATTTCAATCTTGTACCCGTCTGGTAAGAATGTATTGAACCCTAGAATCAAATTGTTATACCCATGGAATAGTCGACGGACACGATTAATCACACCAATGGTATCCACTTCCTGTGCCTTGAAATTCTTCATAATCTCGAGGAACTCATTGTAAATACGTGGACGGTCACCAAATTCAAGCTTGACTTGATCAAGGTATAGCAGGGCATCTTCCACCTTTAGTTCACGTCCCATGCCAGGGCCTTGTGCTGCTGCAGCTCCCGACAACACCTCACCACTCCTTGAAGTAGGTGTCCTGATGATAATACCATCATCGGGCATATCATCACCACCCATCTTAGGCATTGCTGGCATCTTTGAATCAGCTGCTGGCATCTTTGAATCTTCTGGTGGTTTGGCAGGCATCTTTTGATAAGAAGGAGAAAGAGCCGGAGTTGGTGGCATTTTAAGACTTGCACTGGCGGTGGAAGCACTACCTGCTGTCTTGGGAGCAAGATTGGGCATTTTAATTGGAGGGGACTTCTTCTCTTCGACAGCTGCAGGCTTCTTGTCTTCTTCTGGAGCTGGTTTCTTGCCTTCTCCGTTGTTATCAGTAGCAGCAGGCTTGGCATTATTATTGGTGGCAACAGCTGGAGGTTTCTCCGCAGGTGGCACAACAGACTCTTTTGTAGCTGGCTGCTTCTTGTCTTCTTCTTCTTCCTTCTTTTCTTCAGTGGTCGAATCTTTTACTGCATCAGTCATTTCCACATCCTCCTTTGTGGTTGGCACGGCTACATCTTTCATTTCAACATCTTCTTTAGCAGGCTGTGGTGGAGATGTCTTAGGTGGTTCCTCGGTCGCAGAAGGTTTCTCAAATATTAACATGTCTACAGCCGCCTTTTTATCCTTCTCATCAGGCTCCTGTTTATATGAAAAGTTTCAAAGTAGAAAGAAATGGAAACAGAATGAGTTGTTGAAGGGTTTAATGACACAAGATATGAACAAAAAAAGATATGTATACTTACCATTGATAACCATTCTGGTTTCTTAACTTCCTCTTCAACCTTCTTGGGTGGTTCAGCAGTAACACTAGCAGAAGTTGTCTCTTCATCCTTCTTCTTGGCAGGGGGTTCAGAAGTAGACACCGACGGTGCAGGAACCGGCGCTTCAACTGGTTTGTCAACTGGAGGAGGAGCAGGTTCTTTGGATTCAGTAGTTGATGCTGCTGCTGCAGAGGATGTACTACCATTGCCCATGCCAGATAGGAAGGACAATGTACTACCCGGAGGTGGTTTTGGTTTATCTTCCAAGGGCGTAGGTGCCTTTGTAGGGATTGCAGCAGTACTAGCCGACTCCTCACTCGTCTTCTCCTTCTGTTCTTCTGGCCATGAATCTGGTTTAGGCGTAGGTTGTGTATCAGGTGGCTTGGGGGCAGCATCGATCGAGTTGTTATTGTTTGTCACATCAGATGTGGGCAATGTCGATTTTTCAGGCATGGTGGATGGTTGTGTAATCGTAGTTGATTCTTCCGCCGGTTTAACGGGAGGTATAGCTGTCTCCTTTGGTGGTGGTGGATTATTATCTCCCTCCCCATTGCTTGATGGAGGTAGATTAGGCTCCATATTGTAGGTGTATTGAGTTGGTTCTCTATCATTTCATTTTTTGTGTTCATTTTGGAGGCGATGAGAGGAAAAGGGTAAAAAATAAGGGAAGATTTGTTAGTAATTTGGAAGAGCGGACATTTATTACACAAATTGTAGAAAAATAATTGTTGTGCCAAGTGGCCAAGTTGCGGTGATAGGCGTGTATTAGTGGCGCCCTCCCAATCGACAGAGGAAACGATTAATTGCAGAAATATAGATATATTAACGTACCTTATTGTCCGCAGTATCCACTAAATTTTTAGCAATTTTAATGGCGTTGTTTAGTCAGTATGATTGTCTCGAGTGATCAGGCACAACTCGAGGCAGATTTCAAGGGGGTGGACTCTTGGGTAATCGCTGTAGCTGATAGCGGTAGTTATTAATTAATGTTGCGGTGGTTATTGATGGGTAGGATATGCTACCGATTGATGAGGTTTTTAGTTATTTATCAATCGGTGGGGGGTCAGTATGGTTGGTTTAGTAAGAGGATGTCCTATTTGCAATGAATTTATTGAAGAGTATGATTAAGGTCTGGCCGAGAGGCACTCAAATTTGGCTCTAAGGCACTGCCTAAGAATTAGGGGGGCCCTTTCATGGAGCTATTCGAGACCTCTAGACGGGGCACCCCAGAGGATACCCAAGGATACCTAAGGATACTCTCTCTCTCAACTCATAAAAACTTAGCAAATGAGAGCTGAGGTAGGAGCCTGGTATGAGATTGTAGATAAGCTTATGAGATAAACCCGACCACGCTAGGAGGAGAATAGTATATTGTATACTTGTCGGCTTTGGGTATCCGGCATTGAGATATTAAAACTCAACACAAGATCTAATCAATACCCAGGCATGTTGTTCTCTTGTGCACCTAATCCTAATCGTAGACTGTGATGGTGGTATTGATAAGATTAAACAGAAATTCGAAGAAGTATATCTCTTTGGTAAGAAGTGTTGAAGATCATTAATTATCAATGTTTACCACACAACACAGTACACATGACTATCATCGAGTATTAGTCGTTGCTCTTACATTAGGTACTGCTTTTCCTTGGCTGGTGCGTGGTGTAGGAAGTAGTATGCCATATCAGGTTACGATTGTTGTTGTATCAATCCTTGCATGCAGCGGCGCAGTGCTGATGTATTTAGTAATGATACCAAGACACGGCGGACCAGGTTCACAGTTTCTCAAATCTTTCTTCAAACTAAACGTTTTGAGCAATGATAATACGATCCAATCATCTTCAGAGGAGATGCAAGATGATGATGCAGATATGGAAGTGTCAAACACAAATGACAAGACATCACAAGATACATTTCATGATGATGAAGAGATAAGGGCTGTAGATTTATCAGACACCAACATTGAAACAGAGGATCAACAGCTAATGGGTATAAAAGCTCTGCAAGCAATATTTGCCGACTCCAAATTTAAAGCTGCTGCTATTGGTTACTTTGGACACTGTTTTGAACTATATGCGTTTTGGGCTTATGTACCAACATTGATTGAGAGTCATGCTGCTGTACACGGTGGAGTAGTCTTAGGGAATGTAGCTTTAACATCCTTTACAACCATTGCAATTGGGGCAGTATCATGCACAGTTGCAGGCATATGGAGTCTACATGCAGGCCGTAAAAGACTACCAGGTTCTGCTGTCGTGGCTGAACTGAACCTGCTAACTTCTTTGGTTTGTTGTTTATTGGCACCGGTGTATCAATATATGAGTCAGTGGGTGTTCCTAGTATATCTTTTAGTTTGGGGAAGTAGCGTCATAGCAGATTCAGCACAATTTTCGAGTCTATGTGCTACATATGCTCACCCATCGCTGGTAGGAACAGCTCTATGTCTGACAACTTGTATTGGTTATACAGTTACAATCATTAGTATTCAGATAGTTGGCGTCTTGTTAGAACTGGGATGGGACCCAGGCAATGCTCTAGCCCTGCTAGCAATAGGCCCGATTATTGGAGAAGGCATTGCTTACAAGGAATGGCCTTTACACAGTTTACTACTCCAGAATAGCTCCAATGATAACATACTTTAATATGTTTCTCGTTGATGTTCAATAATACTTACATCTTGCCTATTTTACCTATGACAAGTTCTTCAAACACATTGTATCCTCCGAGCTTTCAGTTTCATTTGTAAGACTGTTGCCACACCCATCATTGAGCAGCATAGAATAAATGAAACTTTTGGTGTCAAATCTGTCAGCAAACTAAAGAGAACGATAAAGTTCAACGGTATGCGAAAGAGGTTGTATATTGCCGCTCTCTTATCTTCTGGTACAATCATCCCCTTCATCGTACCCATACTAGGGAAGTACATACCAACACACATTTCAAAGAGATTCATTGCCAGGAATGATGATGTGGCACTACCAGTACAGATAACCATTAGAAAAGCACATGCTGCTACTCCAAAGACAATCACAGCTAATTGTTCAGGCTTCATCTTTTCCATGGCAATTGAGAAGATGGACGAGCCGGCCATGCAGCATACCATGAATGTAGAGAAGATTACACCAAAGGGCAGTCCTTCAAAGCTATCGCCCATCTCCTCTTTAGCTAATGTTGTTAATGCTGGTGTCCACATGAATACAAAGATATACATAGACCCCTCAAATAGTGATGATATGATACCACACGACAAGATATCAGGACTTCGAATGGTTGCTGAGAATGCTCCTTTTAATGCACTAGAAGCCGATGTCTTCTTCCCATCATCTGATGCATTATCATTACCGCTTGCTTCACCATAATTCTCTTCCCACAATGTAAATGCCAAGCATCCACATACAATTAATGCTAATAAACTAACGTCAAATGGTCCAAGGTATCCACCAGTGTAGAATCCAGAACCTTCAGATGCTGGTTTGAATTCTTTATATTCTGCCGCTTTATTAGCAATTTGACCTGCCAGGATTGCAACGATCGAGTTACCATATTGAGCCATTGAGAATGACTTTCCCAAATGAGACATGACATTGGCACTGGAATGTGCACCAATAAGCCATGCCTCAAAGACTGAGAATAGTAAAGATGTTGCAACTCCTCCAAGTAATCTCCCAAGCATTAGAATTGAAAAGCTTTTAAAGTCTAAGATGTGTATGATACAATTAGTATACATGCAGAGATGACCCCGTTAGATATAATGATATGATTGTATCAGCACAATGCAACACATATCAAGTAAAGTACATCTTCTTCAATATCATATCATAATATAAAATAGATACTCACGCTTTGTCATACAACTCAATGCATAAATAACAGCAAACAAAATAACAAATCGTTTCCTACCACCCTGATCAGCCATACCACCAATAAAACTACCAAATATCATAGAACTACCAAATCCGGCTACAAATAAAACAGCAATTTCATGTTGTGTATACCCATATGCGTCATATAATGCATATACGTATGGACCTTGTAACCAATCACTAAATGCTGCTAATAGATAAACGAAGAGATACTTTTTGAGGAGTTGGGAGTGTCGTATGTTGGCTGCTGCATCGGATGCTGCACTATTACTTGATGCTTGTCCTTTTTCGACATCACTATCTTCTTTACCACTACTTAGCGGAGCCATTTCTTCTTCATTATTGTTATCATTATTGTTGGTAGAATCTGGAAAATACTTCTTCCAATAACTTGATGCACGAAAGGTAACGGCAATGTTAAAGATTAGAACAAGACCGAATATTAAGTTGTAGTCTGTCATGATATATCTCTATATCCAATAGGTGCGTCGGTGTATAATTATTTGTTATCAGTTGTAACAGGGCTGATACCAAACTTTAACTATTTTTAGTTCGACTCTCATAATTTTTGCGTCGTCTCACTCTGTCATGGTGGTTCGGTGACATTGCAATTTGAGTGAAGGATAATTGCTACGATGACGAAGAGATGTTCTTTAATGAACGATATGTAAATAGCAAAAGAGATATTGATTAACTGTACAGGTACTCTTGCTCCTCCTCAACTGTGTCTTCTATTGTCACCACATTACTCTGCGATCGGCAATACCATATTATTACAACACAAAGAAATATAATATTATGAGAGTATCAATTTCGATTGCGGCAGCTGTACTTTTGCATCAGATGTGTTTATCATCTGCATTCATAACTCCCAATTCTTTTGCAACATCTAAGATATCAAGTACTCATGGTGGGAATACATTATACAGGTCAAGATTGCAATCATCCATCATCACACTACTAAATGCTGCAAACGATAACGATAGCAGCACCACATCCACAACAACATCTACGACACGTCCAACACCAAATCAACCACCATTCTCACTCCCCACAGCACTCTTCCTAGCCGGCTTGGCATTTGATGCATACGTCGAACCACCGCCAACATCTTCCAGATGGGAACGCGGCTCGTCAGGCGTGAATGTTGCCTTCCTTTCACCTGCCTACACTCGATCATTATACAAGGGTATAATCGAATGTACACCGATACGTGCATCAGATCTTCCAGATGAAGATGATACTGCTGAATCATTAATGACAGGTGGAGGCGTTGATGCGTCGTTATTAGTATCAGTTGTCGAAGGTGCATGGAAGGAAGACATTACTAAATTAGAAAAGGAAACTTATCACAATGGTGTATTAGATTTAGCAGGATGTGCACATGTCGGACGATCATCCACTGCATGGAGTAATGTTGATGAGAAGAAGGCTAAACGCAATAAGGCCAATGGTGGTAGTGGTGCATATCACATCAAATCATCGTGGGGTAAAGGTGGACAAGCCGTATGGGAAGATGACCCACCTTTCTACTTGTATGTACAAGATCCAAAAGATGCACGAATAGTATTTACATTATTTGATGAAGATGTAGTAGGGGGTGGTGAACCAATTGGCTCGGCACATCGCAAATTAGTTGAGTTAATACCCAATGCCAATACAAAAGATAATGACGCAGTATCAATAATGAAATCACAAGTTATTGATAAGCTGAAACAATCTGGTAAGTTACAACAAGCAATTAGTGTCAAAATCAATCCAACAACTGGCGAAGAGGAAACAATAATAGATCAAGATGTGGTATTACAAGCAATTAATGAATCATATGGTAGTGGAACTACTGCCTCGATTAAAATGTCAAGCAAACCACGAAAAAAAGATAAGGGTGGTCAACGTGCCATTGGTATGGCGGCAGGTGCGATGATTGCTGGGCCAATGGGTGCAGCGGCTGGTGGTGTCTTGGCAAGCATGTATGAAGGACAAGTACGAGGACGAGTTGATGTAGGATTAAAGTACACGCCCATACCACAAGTTGATTTAAAACTCAAGGAACGAGAACGATATCAAGTCAAGGGTGGGTTGCCTGGTATTGAATGGGGTGAAATGTATGAAAAGTTCTTATATAAAGACTTTGTGAAAGGTTCTACACCAAATAATAATTCAAGGGAGAAGAAAATGATGGAAGAGGCTTGGAGAGAACAGAATGATCCAAGATTGGCAGGTGAAAGTGGTTTAGAGTTTTGTTGCTTTGTTACACATGATAGTACTGGTTGTTCATGCGCGATATATCGAAGTTTGGAACAAAAGTTAATCTGTCTATCATTTAGAGGAACATGTGCACCAATTGATTTGGTAACAGATGCAAGTATAACACAAGATGCATGGGTTGAGGGTGAGGATATTGAAGATCCGAATACTGTCAAGATACATACGGGATTTCGTAAGAGTCTCAATTCTATATCACGACGACTTAAGGAGTTAATGTTAGCGGCTGTGGCACCTGGTGATGATTTGTCAGATTATGATGTCTTGTGTACTGGCCACTCACTAGGGGGTGCTTTGGCTACATGCTTTGTCGTGGATGTTGCCGAGTACGGGATGGATGCCGGCAGAGGATTGCCTCAACTTGAACCATCAGAAGCATGGTGGAATAGTATCGCCTCGACGATAACAGGCAAGAAGGTATCATTAGGTTCACCACCGCCACCGCCACGTCCCAAATCATTAAAAATGTACAACTTTGGCAGTCCTCGTGTTGGTAATGAAGCATTCTGTAATCATTTTGATAACATGGTTGAGGATGGAAGGATTGATGAGGCATATAGAATAGTAAACGATCAGGATGTGGTTGCTCGTTTCCCGAGAACAGTGAATGCATTAGTATTGGGAAATATTGGATACGATCACTGTGGACCAACAGTGTTAATTAGTGAGATTTCGTCTCAAATATCCAAGCAGCGAGAGTTGGGTAATGATAGATCTCTTCCCGTTGAGAAGACGGAGATGCTTTGGATTGAGGGTGAGAGTGATGATAGAGCATGTCCTGTTAGAGATGGTAATGCCTTGAGTGATCCGTTAGGCAGCGGATCTTTGCTTGGTGATATAATGAACTCCTTCCAGGACGACGGAGAGGGCAGTGTTGAAGAAGAAGATAAATCCTCGCCTTTCAACCTTGCCAAGCTGGGTAATATTGCTGAAAAGGTAACAGGTCGTTTACAGCAGATATCTGTGGATGATATTGCATCTATCGCTGGTATTGACAAGCAATTTACACAGCGGGAAGTGAAGTTCCTAAAGAGTATCTTCTCTGGAGAGGGTCTATCACATCACATGGAAGACAAGTATTACCAAGGCATGGGACTGGAAAGTCCGCGTTAGTATTGTTTTATGATATGAATTCGTGTGTTCAATATAAAGTGTTGGTGATATGATTGCGCTTCATTGGCCTTTCATAACTTTATACGATTGCCTTTGCAACCCACATGTACTAACATGCTACAATCATCTCTCGTAAATCGTGATAACGCGCATCTTCCAGTGTTCTGGGTTTGCCGCAATTCCAGGTCAAGAATTAACACCATTTGATGAGCTAGAGAATGTAAAGCTTGACGATATTGAAGAGGCGCTAACTACAAGTGAAAGTGCTATTAGTAGTAGCAGTAGTGAGAGAGTATAGGAAGATTGTAACTCATGTATGTAGTTTGATGAGTATAAAGACCTGAGATGAACTAGCACATCACCATTGCATGGTACTAGTAGGCATGCGATAAAGCTGTCTATGAGTACGGCATTACAAGCCAAATGATAAAAAAACTCAATACCAAGGATACCCTGCAGGATACCGTCGAAAACGTGCGTGGTCTTGCTTCTTTTGCAATTCTATCCTTGTCATCCACTTCGTTTTTCACTAATGCCAAGCGGAGTAGACAGCACCCAAGACACTTTGATTGGAGTAGAAGACGTCAAGACAAGTTTGGTAGCAGTCAAGATGCTCCATATCATCTCATAAAAAAAACAACGACAACAACTTACTTCAATCAAAGCAAAAAGAAAAAGATTAAAGATCACTGACAACATCAACATGAAAGTCACATTTACATTACTTTCCGTCGCCTCCATCATCGGTACTCTTACCCCTACTAATGGATACAATTACCACAGTCTTCGTGGGAAAGATACACTACTTACCGACTCTACTCAACTGGTAGAGAACGAGATCAGTAGTACTAGATGGCCACCGAACGAGAGCAGTAGTACCGAATGGCCACTCGTACCGACAAGCCACTTCTTCACTCATGGCATGCATGGAAAGAAGAAGCCCCAAGGAGATTGGGAGTATCCTCATCACAGCGGTGAGCTTGTTGTTCACATGTCAAGGCCACCTCACTCTCAATGCACTTTAACAGGAAAGAGTGGTCCTTATAACTTCGGAGAGCACCTACATTCAGACGGGCATTACTGCAAACACACGAAGTGCTGGGTCTTTCCAGTTTGTTCTCCAATCCATTGAATACTAGTTGTAAATGGGGGCATGGACAGCATCAGGATTGTCATGTACTTATCATGCAGACACCGGGTCATACCTACTATCACAAGACGCTACAGAAAGAGCTAAGCAAAACTGATTGGAAGCCTTACAAATAGACTAGTCGGGAGAGTAGACATGTTGCAAAGTAGTGGGGTTAAGAGATAGCTAAATCATAGAAACTGCAAAGCTAAAAGCCTCTTACTCTTTAGCATGTAATTGAACCATTCAGAAACTGTTACGCTTAGCTTTACTCTTTAGCATGCAATCTATCTAGTCCGCATCTCATTCTCCTTGATGGCCTGTTTAAGAAAGGCAACAGCATCAAACATATTAATACGTTCATCAGGATCATATATCCAAGTCTTCTCCACCAGCTCTATTAACTTCTTCTCGGCAAAACTTCGTTCCTTATATCTTGGATCAATATATGCTGTCTCGCCGTCTATCAACTTCTTTTGTACTACACCATCATCATCCGTGTCATACTAAGTGTGATGAAGTGCGGAAAGGTAAAGAGCAGTTAGAACACACTGTCCATACTCATACTAGACAAAACAACAACACAATGCATACTTACAAAGTTCCAAAGACCAGTAATCATGGCATATATATTATTACCAAAACTCCATGTATCAATCTGTTCATTTAAATTCCTTGCCGCAAACTCCTCCGGTGCTCTATAATTTGCAAATGCCGGTCCATTATTAAACTTACAGTACTCATTCTTCACCATATCCCATTGCATAATTGTTGCTCGATTGAAATCACCAAGTTTAAGCATTTTACGATCAGGTGTGTGTAACCATTGACATGGCTGTACATCATCATGTACTATCACCCCTAACTCGAAACCATGTAAGTCTGCTAAACTTTCTGCCATTTCTAATGCATATCCCAACTTTTCATCAGATGTAAAATCATTATATGGACGTAAACCATTCTTATTCCGTTGTTCGACTGTATCGGGATCTTGATATCCTTCCCCGGGTACTATCACCTCTTCAAATTCTATCGGGACGACTTCGACCATTGTAGAGAAACCACAATGTCCATATAAATCCATTATTCGTGGTGATTTTGTCATACTTTCCATAATTATTGCTTCGAGTTGGACTTCTTCCCAATGTTCATCTGTGAATGGATGTTTCATTTGAAATGTTTTTAGGGCGGTGGAGCGGTATGCCTTTGGTATCATTTCATTTGTTCGTTTTTCATCTTCTACACCAAAGGTTTGTGTTTGTATATATTCTTTTTCTTTTGTGTATTGTTGTGGCCATATCCATGGTGAATCTTCCATAATCCATACATCTCTGTAGAAACCATGAGCCAAGTACTTTTTATATGTCTCATGTTCCGGACGGGGATGTACTATATCAGCTGGATCATCATATACTCGTCCCAAGTTATGTTCATGGAATGCATTACAACTTGGAAAGTAATTATATGCAAATTCAGGTTTCTTACATGCTCGTGGTTGACCCTTCTTATAATCATTCGACTTTGGTAATATGGTAACACTATCATCATTATAATATGATGTTAATTCAGCTTGATTCGTTTCATCATTTAAGACTTTTGTACCATCTGATTTATATTGTGGATATGATCCGGTTGTTCGTTTGCGTTTACGATTTCTAGATTTGAGTGCTGTTGACGTTGTATCAATATTATCAGGATCAAATGCACCAATAATGACATTATCACCATCTGATAATGAATCATTATCATTATCAGCTGGCAGTATAACTCGAGCAAATACATCTTCATTCCGTAAAGAATGGTATGACAAGCCACCATAATCGGAATCTATATTCTTAATTATAGGACCATGTGTCTGTTTGGCATATGGAAATGATCGGAATGCAAATGGATGATTCCATCCTTCTAATAGTACAGATTGTGGATGTTGTTGATTCTTTGAATTCATATATTGTCTTGTATCAAATCTTGGTATTACTAGACTATTGATGTTGGCTTGGTGTTGTTGCTGTTTGTTATAGTTGTTGTTGGTATTATAGTGTTGTGTTTTATGCTGTTGCTTCTGTTGTTCATTCAGTTTGGCATATGGATTAGATGGTACTTTGTTATCAGCCGTATGTCTCAACTGTGGATGTATATTATGACCATTACCAACAGATGTAGTAAAATGCTTCCATGCAAAACCAAATACAAACGATACCATACAAACTACACCCCAAAATAACAACGTTTGCAACTTATCAACATTATGTCTCGAACGTTTCTTTTTACCATACTTTGCATAATTACTATTATTTATACTTCGAGTAGTCCGTCGTAAGTAATGATGATTTACTCTATCCCAAAATCCAACAGCCTTTTTAATCTTTCGTTTATTATTAGTAGTAGATCGAGTTGGTGTACCATGTTGTGAGCTAGAATGATTATTTCCATTAGTGTTACTTCCATTGCTACCAGCGGAGCCGGATCGTATTGTTACATTATCTCGATGATGGAGACCACCATTGGGGTTGTCTAGTGGCTCTGTATCGTGTAGTTGGTGATCACTGTTCATTATTTGGCCGACTGTGGTTGCTATAACTTTAGCGCCGACTTCTCATTTTAATTTCATTACGTCGGAGGTACCGATTAGAGGATTTGAGATCGATAGACGATTACTAATTAGTGAGGATATGATGAATATCTATCGGAGCAGACATACGCTGTGCATAGTCAATCTCGTCGTGGTTTCAGCATACCAGTTGCCATTATTTGAGGTGGTGGTCGGCGACTCTTTTTGAAGTGAGATGTGACACGGACAAAATATTCCCATGGTTGAGCAGCCCACATACTACTGACTACTCTGATCGCCGTAATAGATTGCAATACCTCTTATAGTATAATAACGAATATACACAAATACGAGAGATGAACAACACCACTTCACCAATCCGTCGATCAGTCAATGGCCCACAAGACGAGATGAACATATCATCTTCGTCAGCGTCATCATCAGTGGGAGTTCGTCGATCGTCTCTTGGCCGATCGAACAGTCGAACAATACAACCACCAGATAATCTACGATCAAGTTTACATCATGGATTTGGTATGTCACTCATCAACGTCAATTCTCATCCAACTAACAATCATGCAACAAAGTTTATAACACCAGATATACCAGAATCACAACGTGGATTATTCACATCCGGTATAAACTATATAGGCAATCAACAAACGAAGCAACAAAAGTTAGAAGAAGAAAAGTTTAGAGCACAAGTACGTGAATTTGCAATGAGGGTCATATTCAACTTTCCATTACTATTGGCTATTATATCATATGTTGGTGTTACAGCTATCGTTGTACATGTTGCGGCTGTTAGGGATAGTGAATTTATTGAATGGTTGAAGGATTCACATTCAGGCATGGCCTTCTTCTCTGCCTTTGTTGGATTTATATTAGTCTTTCGGACACAGATTTGTTATAATCGATGGTGGGAAGGACGGTGTTTATGGGGTACATTGATATTCGCGGCCATTAACCTTGCACAGCAAGGTCAAGGATCGTTTACCGAGAAAGAAAACTTTCGAAGATTATGTTGCTTATGTGTCTGTTTTGCATTTGCCTGTAAGAATCAATTATATGGAGAGAGTATCGAATCAGATGGTGATTATCTACTCAGCAGAGGTCTCATTAGTACATCAGAGTATCAAAATGTATTGCAACGACAAGGGTGGCAACCATACTACTTTTTAGGAGCATTACGAGAGATTATTGATATAGATTTACGAACAAGTGGACAACGAGCTAAATCGAATACAAATATATATTCATTCAAGGGATCTACCACAGATGCTCAACTATTGATGATGGACATGGCATTGAGTCAAATGGCTAACAATATTGGAGATTTGATAAGAGTCAAAGCAACGGGTCTGCCTTTGGGTTACGATTCAATCTTCTACTTCATATTTCTTGTCTACTTTATTGTAACAACCTTGAGCTGGGCACCACTGTTGCAATGGTATACTCCCATCTTAATGGGCTTGTTGCATTTGGTCGTTCGATGTATTACTGAGTTGGGAACGTGCCTGTAAGTATTTTAAAAGAAGTGTGCATAAGATGTGTACTTTTCTCTATTTCTTTGTTGTGTCAGATGTCTAATATCCTGTATCTGTCTATAATTGCATATGCAGGGAGGACCCATTTGGAAATGATATCACAGACTTGCCGCTCGACAATTTCTGTCAAGCCATTGAGATGCAGATTGCCGCTGTCTTTGCCGATACATTTCCCCCTCAACCTACTTATGTGGGAGCTTGGCCAACTCATAAAGTTTAAACTCAACAACACCAATACCGTCATCGGCAGCTACGCGGCACTTTAATAACTCAACAAATAACTCAACAACAACTGGTATACCACAAAGAAGTGTCATGAATATATCGTCAGTATCAGCAACAGAGCCAAGAAGTATCATGAATATAACAACAGCAACAGAGCCAATAACTACATCGGATGATAATAGTCCAATTGAAGAATGTTTTGAGGATAATGTATCATCGGGTCAATTAGCAACAATACTCTCTGGAGACTGCTTATCGGGCTCAATTGATAGCGGCGAGGACCAAGTATGATGCATAGGATACCCTTAGGTACATTGTAAAAAGAGAAACATGTAGTAATAAACATAATGTACAGTTAGCATGATTACTATTCTATCTGCTCTACATGCGTGTCAGATTGTGAGATCTTCTTTGACTCCGTGCTAATTGAATGAACCCCTACGATACCTGTAGTCAAGTTCAGTTGCATTTGGTGGGGTAT
>Ga0075437_13373_pt1 | contig 17273 bp, 11 predicted proteins | sample MintriMetagenome_FD_74266 | JGI IMG/M metagenome (GOLD analysis project Ga0075437, IMG submission 74266) | Marine eukaryotic communities from Monterey Bay, USA to study complex ecological interactions - Minidiscus trioculatus and... | ecosystem: Environmental > Aquatic > Marine > Unclassified...
CAGAAGACACATCCCATGGCACATCCCGCCTGACTTGATATACATGCTGTTCGTCTACCATCCTCGTATGGCATTAATACTGATTCAATCATTTGTCCATCATGTAATTTATATGCTCTTTTCTTCGTACCATCATTACTTTGTTGTTCAACTTCCAATTGTAATGAACCAATGGTTGTACGTTCTTTTAATACTGAACGTAACTTTTTAGGTATATCATTCATATTATCAATATCTAATATGCCTTGGGAGAAGATGTTATTATGTATCTGTTTGGAACGGTATGCGGGGAATCCCCAGAAGGTTAGTAGTGTTGTTAATTCTGGTAATGGTAGTGTTAGTAGATTAACCTTGAATGGTTCTTCTTTTTCTATTGGTATTGTAGTTGATGGCTGTTCAGTGTCTAAGATCTGTTGTGGTGATATTGTGCTCATAAACTTTGTTGCTTGTCTCTGATGATTTGCAAATTGAGTCATTGGCAATCCTATAAATGCAGATGCACTTCTCCTTAAACCACTGACATACCGGGATAGATAGAACAGTGAGGCAGCCATAGCAATGGATGTTGATGGCATAACGAACTTTTTTACTTTGTTTGAGATTGTTTAAGTGGTATCCTTATCAATGGCAATGGCGGTGGATCTTTCCACTAACAAATGAAATCCTCTAACAAATGAAATCCTCTAACAAATGAAATCCTTTCTCCTTCTTTATCAACTCATATATCTCTTTACTATGTTGTCGTCAACAGGAGCTTATTGGAGAATCAACCTCAAATCAATGTAAAATGGTTGGTCGGTATCTTTATACCGTAGGGCCCACCATTATCTAATTATTCATAGGATGCTGTGTGCTTCTATGATCTAAATGTCAGTGTTAAACAACGGAACTCACACATCAATAGGGTGCCGATGTAACCATATTATTCATTTAATTGAGATGATATACTATTGTCAGTAAAAATAAATTGCAATCGATAATATCCTTTCAGCAAAAAAGCATTGAAAAAAAGGGGAGACCACTCACCACGCCAACGCAACTCTGGCGGAGAAGGTCTATATCTACATATTATCATTATATCAATACATCATTGTCTATTAAACAAAATAGATAAGCAGTATAGTTAATGATGTCTCTTCTTCAACACTGCAATACCCTTGGTATAATTATAATATTTCTTGGCCTAGTACCAATCCTACTTCTGCCAGTCGTCGGCTGGAACTAGGCAAGTGGAAGGACGGTCCGCCTACACCCTTTATTGATTGCTCATTATCAACATATGATTATTCATACTATATTGAAAAATGCTACACGGATGAGGAATCGGGTGCAAACACTTAGAAGAAGAATGGGGCGGTCAGGTATGAGCATATTTGTGTTTGTATTTGTATTTGTTTTGTGCATATGACATATTTTATGACATATACTATTTGACAAATGAATTATGATATGCATTTCCTTTCATCAGATTCAATGGTGGATTAATGGTCACTGTATCAAAGGAGTGAAAGAGGAAGTTTCAGAGCTTCATCGGTGTATGAAACCTGACGGATCACGATCTTACTGCCATGATTGCAACGACGGATTAGGTAATATTAAAAATGTATGTGGTTCTGATAATCCAAGTTATGAGGAAGTATGTGAGATTGCCTGGGGGAAATCCGCTGATAATTGTGGTGAGCAAGGGTTGACTGTATACTCACATCAATGCAAGCCTAGTGAACCAACAGAAAGTTGGTACCTTCGTGAAGACTATTCGTGTAATTGGGAGGATCTTGGGGAGAGTGATTGGGACATCACATGCGGGCAGGAATGGTTCTTTTGTTATTCAGATGGTGATAATGGATATGGAGAGACGAGTAATGACCCCGATCATCCATTTGCAAATAAAAGTCATGGATTTTGTTTGGACTGTGGATTGGCCATACAGGTTTGTGCTAGTAGTATTGATGCTACTTGTACTAATTTGGGTTTACCAGAAAAGGGATCATCAGTTCCAAAGGTGGAAGCTTCTCAAGGTGAAATCTCAACAACCACACCAAAGGATGTGATCTCTACAGCTACTTCTTCTGTGACTCCCAGTCCTAGTACTTCATTGGGTGAGGATTCTTCTACAAATGAGACTTCTTCAGGCAAGGATTCTGTATCTACTGCTTCAACTTCAACGACTGAGACTGGTGCATCAACATCTGATACCTCTCAAGGCAAAAGCAATTTGGTGTCGCGTGTTGGGTTATTCTTGTTGTTGGGTCTTGGCTTTATATTATCTCAATAAATCATAAGAGGGCGACATTTTCATAGTCAACGACTTCTCCACTAAACACAACTAGCCTTATAAGTACATTTTTATTGTTTTATATCTCCTCTTTGTAGATGAAACATACAATTATGTATCGCTTGCCTTTTGTGATCGTCATTCCAGCATGTATCAAGTCACCACAAAAGCTAATCACGCCTCCAACTTCAGTCTTCATTGTCTCATTCGTTTCACAAAAGTAGGTCCCTCCACCGTCGTACTCGTTCAGTGCATTCATGGCTATTGTTAATGAGTACTCAGATTGATCATTATGTAACGGTAATCGTTTCTGTCCAGTGTTTGCATCATACTTGACAAGGAATGCATCAAAGATTCTCAATCGGAAGCAACTATTATCAATATCAAAGTTTGTATGCATGGCGGGGAATATTACATACTTGAGCTGCTCATTGAACCATGCTAATAACTCTGGTATTTGATAGATTGGTACGTCTGTTGTTGGTACGGCATAATGACGAGATGTTGTCCAATTGTTGTTATCACCATCATACTTATTGCCATGATACGTTTCTGCAAGTTTTACCATCTGCTGACACTCATTTGCATCCAAGATGTGTTCTCCAATGAATACATAATCTTCGAGATCTCCTTCAGCAGTAATCCATGGAGAAGGAGCTGATTGTTCTTCATCGTCATCATCACCACGACGATAATATGCATTTGCCTCCCTAAGTGCAGCATGTATGGATTCTTGATCTGAAGTTGCCAAACTTATAGCTTCATTTAGCAATATTTCTCTTTTACTGAAGTCTCCCTGCCATCCTACTATTCTCGATTGTAATAATAATGCCTTGCCACAGCCAGGTGTCAATTGTATCATTGCCTTCACAATATCATATGCATCATCATATCTACTCTGTGATCGAGCAAGTGCCATGAGACTATTCAATTCATCCATGGTACAGTCATTATTTGATAATTCTGTACTTTGTTGTTGTTGTTGTTGTTCAAACTTGCATCGGATACAATTGCATTTAATACCTTTTACTTGTAATGCAAATGTACGTTCTTCATAATCTGCAACTAAATCATTATTACTAATCCTCGAACATGTCAACATACTATTATTGATTTCATTACTAGTAATGTGGATATATTTCAAATCTTGCATACCATTATTGCATTCGATAGTATGAGATGGTATACATGAATGCTGTACAATACTGCATGGTTGATTCTTTTTCAAAAGACAAAACATTTCAATTGGTGGAAAATGTTGATCAGCCTCATCGATAAGTTCAATAAATGATGTTGTTTCAGCAAGAGTTAATAGATGTTCATACTCTTCAGCAGCATCATTATTATCTTTTGCAATCTTATCACATTCAATAGCATAGTTGGATCGTATATGTACTGGTATGTAATTTTGATTAATGTACTGTAGCAATGTAGTCCACTGTTGCAATGTTGGTGCATCTTCTTGTTTTATAATTTCAATTATCAATTCATGTGTAGCCTGTGCAATGTTGTATTGTTCATCAATAGCTGTTTGACTTTCTTCTGTTGAGGTAGACGAGCTACTACTATTATACATGTCATTAACCATCTCAACATCATCACTTTCATTAGCTGTAGACATCAACACTACAGCAAGTGCCAACATAACTGTAGCATATATATTCTCACCACCTTCCAATGCCATAATCTTTAATCTGTACAATGGATCATCACTCGTTAATGGCCCGACACATAATTTATCATGATGTTGCAAAGAAGTTGCATTGCTACGGCAAATTTCATTACAGAATTTGGCACCACATTGAAATTTGCATTCGATGAATGATAATGATTTGCTACTACCTGTAGTTGATGATGACAACGATGTTGATTCTTTGGGGCATGATGTAACTTGTTCCAATCTACCACAGTATAAACATTGTATATCATGGGTTGGAATGAATGGATTTGGTACCCAACAGAGAGTTTCAGGAACGATCATAAGTAGTTTGTGCTTGTGGCTGATGATGTATATTTTAAAACTTTTTGTCAGATTGTTCGAGTGGTATCCTTATCAAATGCGGCCTGGATCTTCCCACTAACTATTGAAACCTTTATCTCCCTCTTTTATCAATACATATATGATCTCTTTACTATGTTGCCGTCCAACAGAAGCTTGCGCTTGATCAACACAACGCCCGTATCTAATATCACTTCATCACAAAAATTGGTGTCGGTATCCTTATTGAAATTATCGACTGTAATGATATGAACTGTGGGTGTGTTGTCTCTTAGAGACCTCCCTTCTTGCTAATGCATAGTTGATGAAATTGACTCGATCATAGCAGCAGACGACGTCAATCATTATATGAACATCCAATACAGCATGAGATTCATTTTGAGGAGGACAATCCCCACAATTATTTACTTGTTAGTACAACATAATTATAATATTGTTGTTGTAGGAGATGATAAAGAAGAAGAAGCGGTACCATGTATTCCACCCCCAGAAGAACGCCCAGCACCAGAAGAGGGCGTAGTCGATCCATATACATGCACATCATTCGTTACAGGAATTGTATGGCCAAACAAATACGAGTTCGATTTATTTTTTGAACAATATAAGAAGGAGGGCGGACGACCAGATGAATATGCAACAATTGAACAAGGAAAGAGAGGTAGAAAGACTAGTGCCGTATTACGATGTTATGATCCAAAGTATGCACTAGATGAGAAGAATAAGTATATTACGAATAATCCATGCTTTGTGGGTGTTGTTGGTGGGTTGGGGTTGATCAATACTGCAATGGCGTCAGAGTTTATTATTAGTCGTTATGATATTGATAGTTTAATAGTAATGGGCATTGGTGGATCAACTACAGGCTACTCAGTGGCGAAAGATGAGGATGATAATGCCAATGCCAATGTCAATACTAATGATGATCAAAAGAATTGTGTATGTGATGTGGTCATACCAAATCAATGGGCTGTAACAGATTTACAAATTGATATGCCAACGGGATCTACTCCCGATGATCCTATCCCTTTGGATGGTATAGACTACCAGAAGTCACCACCGGCGTACCCGTATCACAGGGGACAAAATCTTACATGGATAGAGCCTTCGCATTTCATACAAGGCAATGGTGATGTAACGAAACGATTCTATTGGCCTGCTGATGAAAGTCTATTAAAGATTGCTCAAGAGGTTGGTACTACAGACAAGCTAATCCAATGCCCATCTACATGTAGAAACGAAACAAAAGTTCATGTTGGAAATACAAATGGAGGGAGTTCTAATACGTTCTTAGCAAATGCAGAAAAAGCGATATGGTTATTAGAGACTTATAACATATCAGTTGTAGATATGGAATCAGCAGCAGCATCTCAAGCAGCATTACAAACGGTGTGCCATTTCTAGGAATAAGAGGAATAAGTGATGATGGAGCAGATGACTTAGTTGTTGCTCAGGAAGACTCGTCGAGTATTGATGCGTCTGCAGTATCGATGCAAAATGCAGCCAGTGTGCTTAACGGTATGTTACTGCGTCTTTGTTCTGATGCGGCAGAGTTTGGCAATGATACTGTTTCGGATGTTAAGAGCAGTACTACAAGTACAAGCACCGCGGCAACTCAGTCTCCGGCTTTGGCTGTATCTTTGTTGGCTATTGCGGTAACGATAATGTGGTGTGTATAGTAGTAGTCAATCATATGTACATAATGATGTCAATTACATATTCATGAGAGAAAGTATCTACAGGATGCTGTGCCCCTTCACCCACTGAGTGCTCTTAAGGATTTTGGGATGCCCAATTCATCCCAAACTCACCGTGGCACATGATTTCCCTAGAACCATCTGGGACGGTTTCACTACTAAAACCATAAAAGTGGTCTGAGTTTATTTCTGTCCATTCCGTATTACAATATGTGACTAATACACTGTAGTCACCCCATTCATGGGAATAGAGGGAACCCCATTCGACAGTTTGATATCCTAAATGATCTTGCAGTCTCCTGCGTTCAGCACTAGCAGCACAAGCTTCATCCTTCTTGATTTGAATGATACGACCAGATGCTTCTACAATGACCACACCTCCGTCATCAGCGAATTTAATGTCGTGTCCATCAATCTTATGAAGTTCACCCTTGGAATCAGTCAAAATAACAGGCTGTGAGAGAGATCCTTTTGCCAAAGCCTCAATTTGATTTTGAAGTCCCCCGATGCAGCCTAGCTTATTAATCTTAACAGTAGTAGTGTCTTCCTCACTAACAGTATCCACGTCTTCTTCTTCTTCTTCATCGGTTCCAAACAGATCATAATGGTATTCAGAAGCAGATGTACTAATCGTTTGCCCATTTCTCTTATTTAAAAGGTTATTCCCTTCCGAGCTGACGGTTGTGTCCTTTGCAATAAAGACGGAGGCAAAGCTAGAAGCAAATGTACTTGCAATGGTTAAAGCAAGACAGATGCTGAGGCCGATGATAACATTCCTTTGAGACTTGGCTGTCTTCTGAGCAAGCTTCTTCTCAAATTCGGCATGCTCCTTCTCCCTTACTTGTCCACAAAGAAGATTAGTAATTGGACGAGCTCTAAGTAATCAATAACCCCATCCTTATTTGCATCCATACTCCTTAATACGTCAATGATGACCTCCCGATCAGCTCTATTAGGTGAGAGATCAACTAGGAGGGGAGAGTCAACCGTAAGGGTGTCAATTTGAATTTGACCCTTCGCGATGATTGAGAGGGATCGACCGAGCTGAGGACCTCGTTCCACCATATTATTATTGCCCATTTCAATGTCATCACTATATATCTTGTTACTATTATTCATGTTTGTTTACTTCCAGTGTTTAAAACTTCTATATCCTTCTATTGAATGAAGTGAAATGGCCATATAAAGTTATGAGACGATGTATTGCAATAATGCAATGCAACAATTATGAAGACCCGCTGACCCCATGCATATTATGCTATCCCTTATTTGCAAACACTCTTATAAAATAATACACCAGCATTGTCTATTAACATTTCTACATAGCCACAGACCATACAAGTTACACGAACGACATAACGCAGAGAACAATGAGACACAACTCATACTCGTATTGATATGACCTCCGAAGAATATATCATACACAATAACCACACAACCATAGCCCATATAAACACTCAATGATCTCACCTTTTTGGCAAATCAGAAGACAAAATACCCGCTATATCACAGTCAAATGGGAGGCATAAAGACACGCTATGCCGCCGCCACGCACAATTGAAAAGACGGGTTTATCGCCAAAACAATTTTGTTCATTTTTGATATGCAACTGATACTCTTGATGATAGTTTGGATGTTAGTTGTCAGATCGCTAGGCAGAACAATAAGAGATGTATTCAGAGTGATGATGACGCCTTTGATATGCATTATATTAGTTGCAATGATTTGAAACAGAGTAGATATAAGTATCTCTAGAGCATCATAGATTGACATTGACAACATTTCATTGCAATTGCAAGAACGTATCAATATGTTGGAAACAATACCTCTGGGTTGGCAGTCTATATTACTGCTTATTTTTCTTGCATTTGTGGCTATCTTCATCTTCTTTTGGAGACAGAGTGGTTCTTCGTTATCACATTATATCAAGACCACCGAGATGCGTTTTATTGCAAGAAGGAGTGATGAACCCGATGACGAATTATTATTTCGAGAACCTCCTCCGAAAGAAGATTGTCCAATCTGCTTCTTGCCAATGCCTCATTCAGGTGTAGCTATTGGTGGAGTCAATGCTATTTATCAATCATGCTGCGGGACAACACTTTGTATAGTGGGTGTATGAAAACAGTAAATGAGGAAAAGGACAAAGGAAGGATGATAGGATGCTGCCCATTTTGCAGAGTAGAGTTAACAACATCATTAAGTGAGCATATAAAGAGAACTAAGATAAGAATGAAAGCTGGTGATGCTAGTGCATTCAATATTCTAGGAGAACAGTATAAAACAGGAGGTTCGGGATTACCGATGGACAAGAACAAGGCATTTGAATTGTTTGAACAAGCAGCGGACCTTGGATCAATGAACGCACATTACAATATCAGCTTTACATTTTTATCTGACGATAAAGTGGAAGCATTTACGAATATAAATGATGGACAAAAAGCTATACAAAGTACGATTCGTCACACGGAGATTGCAGCAATTGGTGGTCATGAAGTGGCGAGGAACAATCTTGGTGCTATGGAGGCAAGTTTAGGAAACATGAATAGAGCAATGAAACATTGGATGATTTCAGCTAGAGCTGGATTCGATATTTCTTTGAAGCAGGTTGGTAAAGGGTACAAAGCTGGATTGATTACAAAGGATGAGTATGCAAGTGTACTTCGTGCCTACCAATCCAGCCTAGATGAGATGAAGAGTGAACAAAGAACAAAAGTTATCAAGCCCTGCCCTTGGAAGGACCGTCTGTTAGAACTTGATGAACATCAGTTTTAGACGGCTAATAAAGTCATAAAGTAACACATACATAATACATTCATTATCATGATTACGTCACTCTCACTTCATTAGTCACTCTTCCCATCTTCCTCATCATCATCTTCTATCATTTCATTGTAATTGTGTCTTGTCAATAGGACGCTAACGAGAGATAATACCAATAGGGGAAGAAAAGTTGCGTCTAACATTCCCGAGACACCTGACACTTCATGTGCCAAAGTAATCAATACATCACCAACACTTCGTGCTAATGTTCCTGCCTCTGTAGCTAGAAAACCAGTATTGAATATCCCCTTTGCAAAAGATTTAGGTATACTTTTGGATAGCAAGGCCATGTTGGGGCCTTCCAATGCATTTGTAGAGATGAAAATACATATACCAAAGAGCATATACTGCACCACAGAGTACTTTCCAAGGAAGGCGATAAATCCGATAATACTACAAGTCATGACTATCAACGAGGCATAGATGAGCTCTCGATCTTCATACCGGTGGCTTAATCTAGCAACAACGATGTTCGCCGGGAACATTAGTAAACCCAAGAAGGCCAAAAACATTCCGCTGTTCGTCGATTTCCAGCCAAAGTAGTATGCTGTAATAGTTGGGCAGCTACTTAGCAGACACTCGAGTACCAACTTGAGGACAAAGTATACTAGAAGTGTCATCATAACAGGTACATTCTTCCATATCGGAGGGTCACTTTTATCCTCTCTATCTCCAGGTTTAGCCAGGAGATATGTACTCTCTCCACCACTACCACTCTTTGCTGTAAGTTCCAATGATGTTGATATCTCTCCAAAGATGTGTTTTCTATCAGGCTCTTCAAAGAAGACAACTAATGGTATTAGAAACATAGTCCACATGACAAGCATAACCCAACCGGGGGCTGTTTCCTCAGCCCAAACCTTGTCATCTGGAGAGTAGGTCAGTTTACTTAAAAACGCAGCAAGGGCTGGTCCACACGACATGCCTAGAGCTGCCGCAGTCACAAACGCAGCTGATGCGGCAGTCCTATCCCTCTTCGAGAAGGTATCAGCAATGAACCGACGGTTGATACTCCTTGCACTGCCAAATCCATTGAATAGACGTCCAAGCATGATTAAGTGTATCGAATCATAACTTAATGCCATTGCATAGAATACATTACCAAGGATAGAGCATACCACAGCAAAGATGAGTGCTGACTTGTACGAGTAATTACTCCAAAAACCATAAAGCACCGTCGCAACGAGAGCCGCATTAGGCGTCATTCCGATGATAATTCCCAGCATACTATCACTAGAGCCGACTCTAGTGGCATACTGACCAGCTGTAGGTGCACATATGTAATAGTTTGTCATATAAAGGAATATCGACACAAGGTTTAACCAACTTGATAACTTTTGTGCGTTCGTCATTAAATCCACTTGCTGACCTGGTATTGATTCCTCATCTGAGTAATCATCAATGAGAGCCTGTGCAGCCACAATATCGACATACTTTGTATTTTGTTTCAATTTATCCCGTGACAGTTGTATCAATTGCAATAGGGGTTCATTCTTTGATGTAACTGTAGTTTGTGACCCTCTCAATCCTCTTAACGATGATGATAACTCTGTGGTATTAGTCCTCTCATGATGTTGTTGTCCCGTAAGGAGTAGACCGGTATCTGTTCTATTCCGTCTATGCCTCTTCTTCTGTTGCTCTCCTTTTTGTTTTAAGGGTAATAGGCTACATTCTATATCATATAGTTCTGCAAATGCTCTTCGTAATGTATCAACTAATGAAGACAATCCACCATCATTAAAGAGTTGCTCTAAATGAGAGTTACGGTTGGAGAGATATGTATGAGACAACTTGTACTTGATGACCTTATCGTGCTTCTTCAATATCTTACGAACTGCAGTAACATTTAAATCAACAAATGCAACAAATCTAAGTACCAATCGAGAAGCGGTAACATATCCTTCATATATATGTTGCAATTCGTTTATAGATTCATCAATTATATTCTTTAACATCTTATTACCCTGATTGACATTAGTTTCTAAAATATATGTCTTATCAGCATATTTGGCACGTCGAATAGCTAATGTATCCAACTCTAATGCAATAGTACCCTGTTCTTGTAATACGAATAGTACCGCCTTTTCAATTTCTCTATCTAATGCGTATCTAAATTGCAAAGATGATAATAATGTTTGTTCACATACAATGTCTGTAGATGGTACAGCAGTATCCTCTTCTCTATAACCCAATCTAGGTTCTGATTGATAATAATCATTTGTGTTCATTCCGTAGCGTGCATCAAATGATATTGTTCTACTTCTGCTATTCTTGTGTGTTGGTTTACTATTTTTAATACTTTGTTTTGCTTCATGTATGATATTCTTCAGTTCATTATAATCGATGCAATGGTTCTGCCAGTCGATACCGTGCTGATTGCATTCATCCTCGAGACGTTTACCAAACTCAACCATTGTATATCCACCTACTACTTCTCTTCAAAGCTATGGTATTATGGCCGGAAGTAAAGATTCAGCGTTGGCAATTGGCACTTTTATTGGGAGGGGGTAGGTATCCTTGGTATCCTAGTAATCTCTGTATGTGGTAGTCAGGAAGAAGGAAGAAAGATGCATGGAATAAGTCTATATGGATCAAGGGTTATGACTGTAGATTAATTAACCAATATCATACAGGCAGCTAAATCAGCAAGACAATCTGACTCTAGTTTACCTATCTTAGACCTATTATTTTGTCATCCATCCCACACAAAAAAAACATCACTGTTTCTTCTTAGTCTCCCCCACTCACCAATTCCTTGAGGGTATGGTTCGAGCCCTTTCTCTTTGCAAACTCTTCATTCCATCCACAGACACTTGATATGCTCGCAAAGTACTTGCATACTCGTCTTTTGTAACGTGCCCATCTTCGTACCCATGTCTGACCTTCTGCAAAGATAATTCGAAACCGGCCCTTGCTGCAATCATCCAGTGTTTTGTTGCTCTATTCATGTTGCCTTGTAGGTACTCTATCATACCAAGTGAATCTCTTGCCCTTTCATGCCCTCCAATTGCCGCAATTGTATGGTGATGGGTAGCTTTGTTCATATCTTGCTCAACAGCTTCGCCTTTAAAATATTCATGAGCAAGGTTAAAATGTGCTGTGTTTGACCCCAGAAGTAATGCTTGATTATATAATTCCAATGCTCTGTCTATGTCTTGTGGCAGACCCCATGTTTCATTTGCATATGCGCTCCCCAGCATATTAAATGCATTAGCATCCAATAACTTCATTCTTTTCTTTACTCTCTTGATATACTCTTCCTCGTTAGAGGGTATTGGTACTCTACACATCTCGCACCACTTCTTTATATTCCCTTTAGCCATTTCTACATCCGATGCTACCATGCACCCATGACATACTGTCTTTCCACAGCATGGTTTATATTCTGTTTTGATCATAGATCCACTAGAAAAGGGTATGGGTAGCATACAAATTGAACAATCTTCTTTCGGTGGAGGTTCTCGGAAAAGTCTATCATCAGATATTACTATCCTACTGAAACCGTTAGATAAAGTATCAATATCAGTAGTGTCTATATCATCAGCATCACCAAATTCGTTCAACTTATTTTCAATATTCCTCACTTTTTGTGCACATGATGTGCACCTTTTTGTGATGGATAATACTTCACCCTCACTGCCGCCATCGCCGCCGCATACTACACACACTATTGTATGATCTAATGAGCTCATTGCCGTCGTAATCTTATTGTCCTTCTTATCAACCAAGTACAAATAAATACAATATGAGTATGTGAGGAGTCTGAGGGCAAATTTTGGGGGATCCTTTTATGAAGTAGAAAAAATGACAAATGTCGCAATCTCCCACCGCTAATGCTCAGAATCAATCAATATACCGACGACAGAATGGCCTCACTACTTCCCTTCCTCCCCTTGTCAATAATTATCTCACTTTGCATCGATTTCGGAGCTGATGAATTCGCTATTTATTCACCTCCCAGAGCAACGAGTAAAAGATCTTCTACTTCAACATCAACTACAATATCTTATCGATCATGACTTGGCATTAGAGATGGGCGCGGCAAGAGGAGCATTCGCCCTTTGTTGTAAGTGTATCACATAAATATAGTGTGAAAGAGAATTGTCGGCACCTTATTGCAATACACTGTGTGAAGTAACTAACATCTCTCTTCTCTCATGTATATATCCATTGCAACAAAGTTAAATCGGAAAAGTATCAATATACACACCTCAAAACATATGTACCATTCTTAACATTCGAAGCATATCAACGTGCTCATCCCATTTCCAATCCGATAGCATTACGTGCGGTCTTTGATAGCTTCTCGAATAGCCTAGGTGGAATCAATTCTATATCACCAATTACGGCACAAGAACGGATTGATGAATATACTAATAATATACATGAAATGGTCCGACGATTGAATCGGAGTAAGGTATTAGGTTTATCGGCATTTGTCTTTGTATTGTTATTATTGGGATTTGTTGATTATTTAACGATATATCATTTGTGGAGAGGATTCTTCCCTGAATGGGATGGATTTATGAATTTGCCATTTAGTTTGTTTGACGAGGAGATTGGAATTAGGCCAAAGTACTTTGTGTGGGAGATTCCAGATATATGAATAAGGAGTCTAGTCGTATGGATAGCGTCGCAAAAGAGTACGAAGGCTAGCTAAATCAGCAAGGCAATCAGATACTACCTATCACTACTGCCGACGCCGCATACTACACACGCTAATGTATAATCTAACGAACTGCCTGTTTAGTATGATCGGTTGCCTAAAATAAAGTTATACCCAATACGATCCGTATATTCAATTCAACGTCCGTCTAAGAACTCCTAGTCACTATCATGCAGTTCTTTAAGCTGGCAATACCTTTTATAGCTCATTCCAATGGATAAATTGATACCGTGACCCGAACTCTTTTGTCTCTTTGCTTTGGACTTATCATCATCAATATCCGAATCCGAGGAGTTATTATCCCTCCTTCCTTTGATAATCTGATTCAACGTCAGACCAGGATTTGCATTGCTCACGTCATATTCAGATAGTATCTCGGGGTATTGTCTTAGCAAAAAGAATGAGCTTGATATACTATCATCTACGTCAGGTAGGTTCTTCTCGATCCTTTCTGCAAGGGATGGTTTCTTGCCCCCTTGCCTTGCGGCCAGAGCGAAGGGCGGAAGACTAGTCATTGGATCAATAATACTAGCTGCTTCTGGGTATGCTTTCCAGATTTCTTGTACTAGTTCATAGCGGGAATTTCTTTTCAACACATCTAGGGTAGTGGGGTCAGACGCTATCTGTAGTGGAAGTCTGCCATCCTTATCCAATTGACGTGCACACTGAGGAACAGCCCCAAGGATAATCTCAATAAGGTTGTGACAGAATCTCTCTCGGTCTTCGGCTTTGACTGGTGCCATAAAGAAGTATGAGTGATTCATAATCATTCTGTGGATTGGATATTCTTCATCCGCATTCTTCTTTGCTAAAAAATTGCTATCGACAGAGAGGAGTTCTTCTATCTTGCCCTCGATATAAGTTTGCCCATCCGAATCCTCGTAACAATCCAAGGACATTAACCCCGGGAGGCAAATTGTGAATGCTTTGGACAAAGATATGCTATCAATATCTCTTGCTCTTTGATTATATCCTTTATCCCCTTTATCATTAACCTCTTCTTGTAATTGTAAATAATGGTAACAAGTTGCCTTAAGTAGGAAGACAGTGTCATCATTATCGAGTGGATGAGAATGTTCCTGTGCTCCGTATACCATGGCAAATCGCAACTCCATCCAGAGCTTAGATAATGGGGAGTGGTTGGTGTTATCGCCTAGATTGATCAATACCGATTCATCAAAGTCACTTATTGTCAAAACTAAATACCGAAGGAAATCTGAGAAGGCTTGAGGAGGGTGCCGTACTCTGTTTTCAATAAGCGTGTAAATCACAGAATGTGACATGCTCGTTGCACTCCTTGTATCCTTCATATGTAAGGCGTTCCTTTTAGAATCAACCTCAATCAGTAGTTTCACTAGATCAAGCGACCCACCATGCTTCACAACTTCATGGAGAGGGTACCCTTTGTTTCCTAATGTGCATGCCAAATTATTGAACCCTAAACTCAGCCCTAAGAAAATGCTCTCTTTGGGGGGGATTATATCAATGAGTGTCTTAACAACCTCAACTGGAGGATCCAATTTACAGATAAAATGAAATATATTGTCGCCATTATCTAACCGAGTTTGTAAACAACTCTTCCGAAACTCAATGCTTGTACTACCTAATGATTTGATCTTCTCTTGAAAAGTATTCCAAAATGTAATATCTCTTTCTTCTCCATCGTCAACATATAATAAGGATACCAAATCACTGAATACATCATTAGCCTCCTGTGGTGCAATCTCGTCTATCAATTCCACTACCTGATCTTTAAGCTGTTTACCTTTTGTAAATAATGTACTAACTGCAGCTGCTTTGTTATCTCCTGCTGCTGTAATATTAATCTTTAATTGTTGAAGTAGCAACTCGGCCTGTTCGATACGTTCTAATAAAGTAACCTCCTCTTCTTCCTCGTCGTCACTCGAGGACATATTGTTTCCTTCATCCTCCTCGCTTGACATGTTGTTCTTATATTGTAAATTAAAGATGTGTTGCAATTGCTAATGTATATCGCAAGTTGTGTATTGGCGTGTTGCAATCTACTACGAGTGGTATGTTCTAATAGCTTTGTTTTCAATGTATGATTGTAGATAATACCTCTATCATAACCATATGTATGCATGAATTTTAAGGCAGGCAGTGGCAGGGGGGAGTGTCTGAGGTACTGTATAAGTGTTTTTACGATACAAAGCCCATAAGTACCATCGTATTGTCAAGTATTATATGTATGAAGAGAAGATATCTATACTTTTTTGCTATAGTCGAACAATATACCTCTATTTCTAAGCAAGTCTAGATTGAGTATGTATTCTACAACTTTTGCATATATACCGCTTCTACATATGTATGATATACGTATCTAGGGTATGAATTCATAGTTTTAGTATATAATAATGTGCAGAATCTAGTTTATTGCAATATGAACTGGTTTGGGGTATGTTATGTCACAGCAATGAAAAAAGGTAGATATTGCAGTAGATATTGGCAATCTCTACACAATTTCTACGATATGGTATTCGATTTGCAATTTCTACTGCAATTTCTACCAATGATAAATCGGGCTGCAGCTAATCGCTGTTAAAGTACAATATCTACTGCAATAGTTGTATAATGAGGTAGATCTCTACTACAATATCTATGATTGGCGATACCACTTTCTACTACAATTTCTACGGCAGCAAATCCTACGGCAATATCTACCCGAAGTAACCAATTCTACAGCAATCTCTACTGTCCGTTGGTATTCATTTGTTGTTGCAATTGTTTTTACTTTATTATTGTTAATAGTAATAGTAGCTTCTTCTATCATCTAAAAATAACATGACATGTGGTATGAAATGATATTCGTCTCTCCTCGTCGTATGGTACTCTCTCCTCTATCTCTGCAACCGCCGCCACTTGTCTAAATATCAACGATCATCACGGTAGTGTTGATGATCATAACCTTGGTGCCGCCACCACCAGTCCTCAATTCTCTTCATTCTCTCTCGATCTCCAAAAAGAGAGGAACTCTCACTTCTCACAATCACAATCAACCAAAGGTATCTCCTAAGATACTTCAACTTCAACTTGCGCCGCGCCATGCTCCTTAGTACAATCTATCTATTATCGCCCACTCCTTCCATGAATGTATCATGAGTGGTGGCGGCCGCCGATGGTGCCTATGTGTCCGGGAGGCGGCGTAGACTGGCGTAGTGGGCGACGTGCCGTGCCGTGGACATAGTACGTAGGTGCATAGGTTGATCGAGATGATACCTCCCTCTTCTACTTCATATCAGTTATCAATACAACTTGTTGTGGCTGGTGCACATCGTTGGCGGTAGTAGAAACATCGTCTTGTACTCGGCGTCGTCGGGATGGCGATAGTGCTGATTGCAATAATGATATTACTCGGTGGCAACACATCTGTGATTAGTCTGATGTAGTAAGTAGTTATAGAGATGGTTATTGCAATAGAGGTGCTGTTGCTAAATTATGAGCTACTCTATGTGCTACCTCTACACAGACTTAGAAAAATAAAACATCAATCCACAAAGTAACGGCAGAATTCGATGTCATCAGTAGATATTGTAGTAGTTATTGCATATTAAGATACCATTAGTAGAAATTGCCGTGGATATTGTTAGATTATGTCTCCGTCAAAGCAAGTCGTCTATTTTAGATAGATTGTGTAGATATTGATGTAGAAAATGTTAATATCGGCCATGGTAGAAATTGTGTAGAAATTGTTGTCACATCAACAATATCTACTGCAATATCTACTTCTTTTCATTGCTGTGGTGATGTTTTCATGCATTTTCTAGGCATATGTTGCTGTTTGTATCTTACGAGCAT
>Ga0075437_11376_pt1 | contig 17187 bp, 13 predicted proteins | sample MintriMetagenome_FD_74266 | JGI IMG/M metagenome (GOLD analysis project Ga0075437, IMG submission 74266) | Marine eukaryotic communities from Monterey Bay, USA to study complex ecological interactions - Minidiscus trioculatus and... | ecosystem: Environmental > Aquatic > Marine > Unclassified...
GAGCCGTCGCAAGGAGTGCAGCACCTTTATGTCGATATTATACCAAAATGTGTGACGCAGATAATCATGCAGTGCGTGAAGCGGGATGTCAGGGAGTTGCCGAGTTGGCACAGAAGGTTGGATCGAATCCATTATATGCCGAGTATCTCTCTCCCTATGTTACAATGTTATTACAGGTGAGTATCTCTTTATACATTGCAATGGCCGCTCCAAACAACTTGTCTCATTTTTTCATTTATTGTTCAAAGGCATTACTCATGTGTTTTCATGACGAGTCATGGCCAGTGAGGGATGAAGCTTGTCTTGCCTGTGGTACATTCTGTCTCGCCTATGCCGATGAATGTTTGCCTGAACTTCCAACTCTCTTTGAACGATGGACAGAACAATTAACAGATCAGGTAAGAGATTCTTTATTGTCTATTTATGTTCTTAACTACTGAAGCTAACACTTTCAATAGATCTGGAGTGTACGTGAGGATGCTGCTGTTGCCCTTGGAGATGCCATTACAGCCTACGGACCTTCAATGTTGGAGAAAGTTCTTGCTATTGTTCGGAAGAGTCTCCCAGCTGCAAAGGATCAACCGCCCATGAGCCGTGAGGAATACAAGAAACTTCAGAATGACATTAATGCACATACAGGAAATCAGGTGTACAGTTGTGGAAGTCTTGCCCCGAAGTTGAAAAAGGGAGGCGAGAGAAAAGGAGGTGCTGGTAGAATTGGATGTTCAAGTTGTGTAGTTGACCGTCCCAGACAACCTTGGGAGGCTACTGATGGGATCATCTACATGCTCCGAGAACTATGTGTTCGATTTCCCAATGCGGATGATAGTGAACGAGAGGATGTCGTCATGAGTGATAAAGTCTTATTACCACTAATGACAGATTTGGCAGATGTAAGTCGTCTCTCACACTATCCTCAAAGTGATGATCTTCGTACAACTTTGTGGAGACAGCTTCCGTCCATTGCAGAAGCTATTGGGAAACGGCGCTTCAAGGGTTTATATCTCGATCTGTTTATCGAACTACTTGCAAAGAATCTTGATGATCGACACGGTACTGGTGCCTCACAGCTTTCCATCCATGCAGCTGGTCAGTGTTGTGAAGAACTTGCAAACCTTATTGGCGTTGGCATCTTTCGTGGTCGTTTAGAAGCAGTCGGGGCAGAACGAGCGTTTGATACTGTTATGAATGAAAGGAGAATGGAGGCACGTTGTGCTGAAGGCCGAGAGAGGTTCGTCTCACCATTCGGTCCGCCTCCTACATCTGCTCATTGAGCTGTAAAGGCACACGATTATGTTATGTTGTGATGAAGAGATTGTAATGTAGAAACAAATTAGATCGATCAAAACAGTCTTTAGACTATACATTATTCTACCCCTAAAACAAGTCTGATTAGATATCCCGATATCTCTTCTTCTTCTTTTTGATTGAGGTTGATTCCTCCTCTGCAGTTAGAACAATATTCGATTTGTCATGGGAAGAGCCATCGCCCCTTTCGGTCTCTCCTTCTGTAACACCACTATTATCTTCGTCGGATAGTTTCTTCTTGATCTGTAGGTTACCGAGCAACTCGGTTCTTCCCGAGGCATCTTCGTTACTATTCTCTGACTTGCTATTCTTCTCGCCAAGTACACTAGAATCGATATCGTTCTTACCTCCTCCTGCATCATCTTCGCTTTCATTGGACACATCTTGAGCGTAGGATGCCGTCTTCTTCTTCAATCGGAGTTTACTTAATGGGCTCTTCACCTCAGACTCGATGGAATTAGACTCGCTCACTTTCTCCTTTTTCACATCGACACTCACATCCTTGGTATCATAAGTCTTCTTCTTTCTAAGCCGACTCAAAAGAACAGTCTTTTCTTCTGTTTCAATCTCCTTCTCATTATCATCGGCTGATTTTGACGCCTTCGACAAATCTTTGCTGGCGTCTTCATTCTTGATTAAGTCTTTACTATCAACAGAGGGTTTGCTTTCCTCACCCGAAGGTCTCGCTTCATCTTCGCTTTCTTTCGCTAACGTTTTCTCCTCACGGGTGGTATTGGATCTGAGCTCATCATCCTTATTGCTATCCTCAACGTCCATAACCTTCTTGGTGTCACTTGAGCCTGACACATCATCTACCTTTCTATCCTCATTTTGTTGATATGTGGATGGCGAGCGCCTCTTTGTAGCAGGATAGCGATTCTTGGCAAGGTCACCAATCTCCATTGCAACATTCTCATTGTCTTTTGATTTGCTATCCTCATCAGCAGTGACAATACCTTCAGTTTGTTTGTACGTCGAGTATTTTTCCTTCTTATCGCCATAATAACGATCATTTATACGACTCGCTTTGTCTGAGTCGTTGTATTTGTCATCCAAGGATATGTTCTTCTTGCTGAAAGATAATGCTTCCAGCTTTGGAGCAGTATCACGGTTGATAAGGTTTGTATTTTTTTCTCCATCTTCATCTTTCTCTTCCCTCTTCTCATACTTCTTGCTTCTCGAGTCACCTATCTTATCATACTTCTTGACTCTTCTAGTATCTCCACTATTATCACTACCATCAATGGGCTCTCTTTGTTCACCATCAGCTTGGTCAAACAGTGACTTTTTCTCATCGGTACTATGGGATTTTCGTTGATACTCCTTGTTGTATGCAGACTCGTCTACATTTGAAAGCAATTCGTCACCGGATTGAGCTTTCTTCTCTGAATAGTCCTTAGTAGTGTACTCTTCCTCCTCAGGTTTATCCATGACATGACTAGCAGAGGGTATGCTTTTCTTGCTTGAGACATATTCAGACTCATCAGGCCTGTCATCACTTCTTGATGCAGCCGAACCAGATCTCTTTGAGACATGACTATCATCAAGATCTTTTGTATCCATAGGTTTTTGATATCTTGTATTGACTGTATCTTCACTATTAGATTTGGTCATATCATTGAATACTCTGGGCTTCTTCACTGTGTTCAATCCCTCGAGTCCTTGTGCATGCTTATCGTTTTGTGAAATATCACCCGAGCCTGATGCTTTCACATCGTCACTACTTTTGCCCATTTCCTTTTGGGTTCTAGATTCATAGAACAGCTCTGTACCTTCCACATCCTTAGTTTGCTTCTTCTTGTAGGATGAATTATTCATCTCGTCAAGGCCTTTAACTGTATTTGAGTTTAGTAGTGACTCTCCACTGTGACTTGCTGAGTCCTTCGTCATATGCTTTTCTTCAGGATAGTCAGATTCGATTAGACTACTTGCTTTGTTGGAAATTGCTGTAAGGTCGTCGAATTGTTTCTGAGTTGAGTGCTTCCGTTTGCCCAAGGAAGTATTATCCGTAACTTCATCAATGCCATTTAGAAGATGCTTATCAAAGCTGGCATATCGCTTGAGATCCTCTTCAGATCCTGGATAATTGTCTCCTACAATAGACTTCTTCTCAGATAATGTCGTCTCCTCTTTCTCTTTTGAATCATCTTGCATATGATTGTCTCTGCGATACTCTGTTAATTTGTCTTCATTCGAAGCTGACGGAGATTTAGCATATTTATCTTCAACAGAATGAGAGCGTTTCTTCGTTTGTCGTTCAAAGCTATCAACCTCATCAAACTTTTCTTTCTTACTGTAAGTGTCCGACATGCGTTTCTTTGTGCTCGAATATAGATCATCTTTGTCAGCAACATCATCAGACGATACACCATCAACTTCTTTCGCACTGTGCTTTTGTTTATTGTATAAATCTTCATCACCTACGGATTTGTGTTTATAAGTGTTTGAACGTCTCTTTACACTAGAGTAACGCTCCTTATCAGTAAGATCATCAGACTGTTTCTTATATGATGTTTCCTCATCGACTTCTTTGTTAGTTTCACCACTGTTGTCGTCGGATGATACCACCACCTTATCAGTCTCAGACTGTTCATTCATAGATTGCAGATACTTCTTTACATCACCAGAGACATTAGTTTGGAAATCACGTCTCTTCTTCATGTAGGTAGATTCTCTACTAGTTTCATCTGAGTTGTTGTTGTTGTCAGGCTCTATCAAACGAGGGATTGCCATTTGATCTTGATGTTTGTAGAATGCACCATCACCTACATCGGAGCTTTTTGGGAAGACAATGTTGCTGTTGTCTCCCTCACCGTCGTCTGAATTACTACTGCCCTTCTTCTCATCTGTATCATCATAGCCACGCTTGTTAAGCAACTTGGTTTGATCAGAAGTATACCTGTCTCCTGTTGTATCCATTTGGTTATCAGGAGATCTACGAGCATCACCGTCATGTGTTACAACTCTACCGAACTGATTATCAGACTCTCTCTTCTTATTTCTCGACCGGCTCTTAGTCTTTCCACGAAGTCCACCACCTCGATCATCAGTATCACCAAAGGAATTACTTTTATCTTCATGACGATAACTTTCATCTCCAACAACAGTGTCATCAGCAAGCACACTTGATCGACTATTATTATTAGAGTCTTCATCTCTTGAGGGTGGCGCCTCGCCATCACTGCTTAAGTTACTTTGATCCCTATACAAATCATTACTATTGTTATTATTGTTCGAACGATCCGACTCATCGACAACATTACCACTCCTGGATTTACTAGCATCGACATTAAACTCATTAAATTGATTTGAATATTGATACTTCTCATTATTGTCTGTTTCAGTTTCATATCCCAAATGGCTTTCATCTAAGTTCATACTATCATGATTGTTATTAAATGTATCATAATTGATATTCTGACTGTCAGTATCTCTTGATTTTGATATCTCATCATTTGGCGGTAATACCAATTTAGTTGGTGTCTTCTGAATATCACTATTGCCCAACTCTTGTTGAATCTTTCGTTGTTTCTTCCTTTTCATATCATTTAAATCTTTAGTGTATTGGCTTTCACCACTACTTGCAGCAGTAGTATACTGCTGCTGTTCATCAACACCACTGCCACCGCTAACAATATAAAAGAAGATACAAAATGAAGATATAATCAATAATGCCTTTTTAGCCATACCATTAAGATTTGGTTGTGAAGATTGATTATCATTATGTTGTTGACGGTACGGTGAGTTGGCCGGTAAGCGCCGTCCCGTAAAGGGGTTACCGCCACCTCCGGATGAGTTTGGATGTCGACTACGGTGATGCATTGCCATTTATCATCCGTATGAACAATCCAATAACAATAACAAAAGTAATAACAACACAACTCTTGAACAGCCTCACACTCACACTAGCACTTTGTGCATAAAGTCATAGGGAGTAATACCAATTGAAACCCAAGATTTACCCCCATATTTGCTAAGATTACACCCCCACTTTATTGGCCATACGATGATATATCTTAGGGGTAGACATTAGAGGTATCTTCAGTTCAACAAATTATAACCAGGGGGATAAATGTGGTTCCAGCAAATTTTTCACTGCCCACTCCGTCTTAGATTGGCCTTGTGTTTTAATATCAGATGCAATAGTGGTATATTGTGTACACATATAGCGGATTATAATAATTCTACTGCATTTAATTCAACAACTCTGTTGCAAGAATAGGGATACCAATCTCCCTCCTCAACACAAAAGATAACAAAGTGCACCTACTAACTTGACGTACCAAAACCTCATTCTCTTTCCAATATATAAGTACCATGGCATCTACATTCAACCGTCCCAAAACAGCACAGGAGGAGGCAGCTGAAGTCGAGAAAGCCAAAAGGGAAGCTGAGATGGCTGCAATATTTAAAAGGAGACAACAGCAAACTGACGACTCTGATGATGAAGAAGATTTAACACCAGCTGAACTTGCACGTAAAAAACGCGAAGAAGAAATGGCAGCATTGCGTAAAGCCCGTGGCGGTGAGAATAATGAATTACGTAAACGATTACAAGATAAAGGCGGTGGATTAATCACTGACATGGACGCCTGGCGTGCCGATCAAATTAAAGCAAAGAATAAAGATAAGGATAATAAGAATAAGGCAGCTAGTGGATTACACCGCCATCAGGCGAACTTTGTTAAGAATAAGACAAGTGCTGAGATTGGTGAAGAGGAAGATCGTAAGAATAAGGCTGATGCTGCTAGTAACTTACATGGACATAAGGGTGTGTATGTATCTGGTAATAAGACAGCTGCCGATTTAGATAAAGAGGCATATACACAAGCACAGAAGGATGAGATGGAAAGGTTGAAACAATTGAAATTAGATGGAAAGAATTATGATGCTGATGTAGGTGAAACTGTGAATGAGCCAGTATCAGCATCAGTCAAAGATGCTGCCAAGGCATTAGACGCGGCCGAGAAGGCTGAACTAGAAGCAGCAGAGAGACGCAAGTCTGGTGTTGTAATAATCAAGGATTCGAATGCTCCATCAACTACACCGCCCAAGGTACAATATGATATTTCAGATGCCGCCGATGTCGAGGAAGAGAAATCACGAATTACACTCAAGGTACCAACCTACACTCGAATTGATATCAAGTTTTCATTTGGATTAATCGTTCGTTCAACTGCCGCCGATGGATTCAATGGGGAGAACTTGCGTGATAATGAAACACTCAAGAAATGTATGGGGGGTACATCTAAAATCCTATTACAACAAATGCCAAGTCCACCCGATGTTGATAAATTATTAGCAGAAAATTCATCAGCAACAAGTATCAAAATTCAGTTTCCACAGGCATATTATGAACCATCATTTGAACCAACAGTTATTAGTATCGAGGAAGATACGAAGAATAAAGATAGTGGTAAGGTAACTGCCAAGGGTAATAAGAGGACATTGGTAAAGGCAAGCTTTCCGGTGTTCATGAGAGATGAGGAAGAAGATGATGAAAGTCAAAAGAGAAGCGCACGTATGTTAAAAGAAACGAAGACTACTGTGTTCAAGGCTTTAAGATCAGCTGTTTCTGGTGGATCATTCTTGAGATAGATGTGTATAAGGTGATTTGTTTTTGGCAGTAGGATTAGAGATTGGATAGAGATAGAGAATTGCCTCCTGCCAGCTTCTTCATCATACTTTGATGATTGATTGTTAGTTGTTAGTGTAAACATGCACTCTTAAAGATTGCAGTTTCAATTGAGATAGTTGATTAATGATAATGATAAAGTAGAAGATCGAGTTATGCAGTTCAATTGAAGAGGAGGTACATATGCACTCTCATAGGATACCGCAAAATACGGATACAATATTGTTGAGTTTTGCTGAACGAAGAATAGAGCCGCCCTTATTTAGCCCTCCTCAATCGTTTGAACAAGGTACCATCCTCTCTTGCTAGCCCATTTAGTGGTCTCATTCATTATTAGCTGACGATTTGATTCATTAATCATCAACACCAACACATATAATATATCTATCATGGACACTGACAATACCAATGACAATGATGATAATCCCCCAAAAGTTGTCGCTAGCAACGAGTCGGATCCAAATGCATCATTTTATGGAGAAGATATATTTGATGACATGATTGCAAAGGTTATGGATGCGGCAGATAAGAATAATAGTAAAGTTCGAGTACAGGCTTTATCCCCAGTTATTGAGATTGATGGTACTCCTTCCGATGATATTAGAAGTACCGACGGCAATAATAATAATAATATAAATGACAACGATATAGAAACGGGTAGCAGCCCGGGGAATGACGATTCTACAAACACTGGATCTGACGTTGCCTCCCTAGATAGCGAAGAAATAAGTGGTGAGAGTGATATCAGCGAGGTGGAAGAGAAGGAAAAGTCTTCGTATTATCCCCAACCTTTAATACATGATGACGAATCAACTATAGATATGAGACCTCCTGCCGCTGAAACTCAGACAGTATCAAGTTATGTAGATCAGTTAAATCAACAAGAACGTCGTAAGGGAAAGTTAGTAAAGGCAGGTGTATGTTCATTCATAGTTGCAATAGCCATAGGAGTAGTACTGGCGATAGTAATGACGGGGAACGATGACAGCTCGGTAACCAGACCATTATCATATGACGATTATGTCACTGCTTCTTCTCCGTCATCTCCACAGTCAGTCAAGCCAATTCCTCCAATTACAACAGTTGATAATCAAGTTCAATTGACCTTTGATAATATACCTGACGGATACCGTATGCCTGATGAAGATCGAACATCTATTATTAACTTTCTTGATACATTAATTGGTGATTATCTCTTGACTGATAAGTATCTTGGTGATTCATTTGAGCTACTTGGAGTTATCAATGGATATGATTACAAAGGAACGAGTGCTAGTCGAGGAACAACATTAAGAGTACAGCCGCCGCGACGACGTTTAGAAAGCTTGAATCTACCTCTGTTGATAAGTGTGAAAGGTCCATCAAACATATCTCCCAATGTAATACAAGCAAAAGTTATTCAAATGGTTGAAGATCGATCAAAGAATATTATGAACTATGTCAAGGCATATGACTATGCAACATTCAAGGATGCAACTCTATCAGTACGCTCATATGACTTGAAAGATCTTATCATCAAACAAGTAGTTAGCACAACATCTCCAACTGGAAGACCGACGACTGCCTCACCGACTATGCGTCCACAGACTTTAACACCATCAACATTGAAACCGTCAGCAGTACCCATATCATCAAAATCACCAATAACAATGCCTCCACAAACTCCGATCACAAGACCTCCAGTTAGACCTAAAACTCCACCTCCGAGTACATCATCTCCAATCACAGCTTCTCCAACTTCAAAGCCTATAACTCCATCTCCAACGCCAAAACCAATTATAACACTTAAACCTGTAACAGGTCATCCTTCACCAAGGCCGACGACAGTATGGGTAAGTTCCTGAAAGTGGAGCTAGACTTTATTCTGTATATGCCGACTCACCTTTGACTCCATCTTTCTTTTGTTCAGCCAACACGGTGCCCTACTCCAAGGCCGACTCTGAAGCCTATATCACAGTATGAAGGCAGTCTACTTGGACCATACGGTGCCGCTTCGAGTCCATCATCATCACAATCAAATCCTCCACCTCCATCGTCGGGAGTGAATCAAGGACCTGCCGTTCCGCTACCAGCTGGTCAAATAAGTGAATACTACTGTGCTAAATCGAGTTACACTTCAAGTTGGAATATACTGTTAGATTTTGATTGTGAGAAACCCTGTCCATCGACGAAACATACAGATTGTCCTGGCGGATATCAATGCCATGTCTCTGAATATTGTTTAGATGTTGAAAAAAGACTGAAGTTCTGAAGCTGATGACTGTAGAGACGATTGTAGCTGTATGATACTGTAAATTATTGGCATATCTAGATAAATAAAGAATCCTATTTACCTAAGTACCAGGGAAAGGTCTGATCAAGGATACTTCGCTCGGTCACAGAGGTATCCTTTTCATAGTTTGATTTTATCTCACTGAGATCTTCCTTTCTTCTTCCACTTTGTATGCTGCACAATTTTTCTAGTTACTTGTATAGAGTTCAGATGTGGGGTATCATTTCTTTTCTCGATGACTATTAATACATAGTTTACAATCTAGTACTACCATACATAGGAAATGATCCAGGTTAACGTCTTTTAACGACCATTTGCTCTTCGTAGTAACGCAATTAGTAAAAGGTCTGCATCCAAGGACTGCATATAGTTTGGCATAGCTGGTAATGATGCTTGAGGTGCCTGAGGTGGTGCTTGTGGTTGAGGTGGAGGGGTTACACTCGCCGAGTGACGTCTTTCCTTGCTTCTTGCTCCCTCTTTATTACTTCCTCCTCCTTCTTCTTCCGCTGGTCGCTCCTGAGCTCTTTCTGCTCTTTCTTGTCGTTGCAAAGGTAATCTCTCCTGTGGTTGTGGTTGCTGTGGTGGTGCAAATAATGGGTTATATTGAGAGTAGCTGAGTGAGTTACTGAGTGAGTTAGCTAGAGCTGCTCTCAAAAGAGCTTCTGTTGAGTAATCTGCAAATGGTCTTGAAGCAGTCGATGCTGAGGCAGCGTGACTCATACTACTTGCATTCATTGACGCCGCTGCAGAGGCAGCAGGTTGTTGATGCCGTGCAGCAGCAGCTAGAGAAGGAGGAGCTTGAGAAAGTAGGGAGGCAGCAACAGAGGATGATGCTTGCGTCGCAGCAGCAGCAGCAGCCATCTTTCCTTGTTTCTCTGCCAACATACGACGAATTCGAGGTTGACCCTCCCGCAGGGCTATTATATTGCAAATAGTAAGAAGTTAGTGGAAACGTCAAGATGTAAGATGCTGCATTAAATAAAAAAGTATCAGTCATCTCATAGACACATAATAGGTACTAACCTTGACTTGTCTTCTCAACAGCCCGACGATCACCAATATCTCTATACGCAACTGGATTACCATCCTCATCCTTCTCGTCAATAGACATGCTTGTGCCACCGTCCAATCGTTCGAGGAATCTACCACCCACTTCGCGCATTGCCGCAACAATGGACTTACTAATCCTCAACTTCTCATTCTTCAAACAGGTGGCTTGAGTAGAGGGTATTGTGCATTATGAACAGTAAGCAAAGATGAACATAAGATGTGAGCAAAATGACGAGAAGCAAAAGATACACGAAACTGATATTCTGTTCCTCATGCCAACACTCATGCAAACACACTCATCTTAACTTACCGTATCCTTCTTTATTCAATGCAACTATCTTGCGGTATGACATGTTACCGCTGTGTTTTAGTGCTAATCCCTTCCTACCACATATGATATCATTCTCATTTACCTCGGTAATTACTTCATACGGCAGCCCTGAATAATCTGGTGGAGACATAATGTTCTTTGGTTGTGTTGTTGTTCTTGTTGTTAACTTTTAACTTATGTTGTTATTAGATGATGATATATTATCGATGTATTTATTTATTTTATGAGTATTGCAATAAATGTGATCACCAACACTACGTCAAGATAGGCGTAGTCTTAAAAGCCTATATTGTTCTTGCTTTGAGCCAATCGCATGCAGTGTTGATGATTGATGAGTTTGTTATTTTGGGTACGAAATGTAAGACCGTATCGGATAGAATTGGACAAAAAATAGGAGGATCCGTACTCACCTTCATAATAACTGTAAACTTCAACTCTGCTTCAATTGTCAGTTGTCAGCGGCAAGATTGTAGAAGATATTGCATAGAGCCACCCATATACAATATAAATATCGATAGCATCTTGGTCTTGAATATATTATTTTCCTGAGCAATTTCATTGAATATCAACATAAAACATGGCCAACATTGAGAATGAAAATGAACGCCTTGTTGGTATAACAAAAGTTAATGAAACAGATATTATATGCGGTCGAGGTGGTTTAGGTATGCAATCTAATATGTATTATATGATCATGTTGTTTATAAACTATTCATAGTTATTTATATATGTGTGCATATGTGCATATTATGATATGTATTTATCTACTGTATTTATGATACTAACAAATTATTCTCTATCCTTTATCTAGCATTAAAACATCCTGGTAATGCAGCATATAGAAAAATAGTTGGTGTTAATAAAGAAATATATGCAACATGTCTAAAAACAGAAAAGTTACGAATAAGTAAGTCTATAGTAGCGGCTATTCGAGAGATTAATGGCCGATTCCTTGAACGTGAAGATGGTAAAACTAGTACTACATTGGATGAAAAGGATGCCAATGGTAATCCGGTAACTTGGAAGGATATTGGAGAAAAGAGGGCAGTTGAGAAGACAAGTCAGGCATTGCGTGAGGGACAACCGAAGTTATTGAAAAAGATTGCCCAAAGACAGGAAAGTGCAGGTAGTTATGCTGGTATGCCAAACAATGGACAGTTTAATCATTTGGGTGGGGTTCCCCAAACGCATATGCATATGTCGATGCCTCAACAATCACAGTTATTACAACCACTACAACATCAGAACTCTGGACCATTACTTCACCATCAAAACTCAGGGGGTTTGCCTAGTTTGCCACCACATCAACATCAACATTCAGGTCCACTTCAACAACAGCCACTACCGCCTCAACAGTTTAGTAATAATCAGGGAGGGGACATGTATGGATATCAAATTCAACAACCTCATCAAATGCAGCAAAATAATCTCAACTTTCAACAAGCTGAACAACGGGGTAGCTTTACAGCACAACAGTTGGCTGCTGTGATAGAAGGGGCAGGGAGTTCATTCAGTAGCTTTCCAGACTTTAATGCCAATGGTGGTAATGTTCCTGTAAGAGATGGATCACGAATGTCATTCCATGATTCATGGGGATCCGAAGGACCGGGACCACTACCCTTTGGCGTGCCACCGCCAGATGCAGAGGATAGAGCTAAGCGTGAAAGGAATAACTCTACACGAACAGCAGATTCTTGGGGAGAGGATGATCCAACACCACTTGACTATAATCATAGTAGTGTAGGAGCAGAGCATGCGTTTTCAGCTCGTGATAATGATCAATTGCTGACGATGCTAAGTGCAGAACAAAGTTCTAATTCATCGGGTACTGCGGCTGCCAAGCCTGAACGCCAACGACCTTCTGTGAAATGGTTACTTGATGCTCAACGACCATCCATGGGTGAACTAAGTCTTGTTAGTCATTTGTCTCAAATGAGTATATTCTCCGATGCGGTTAGTCTTGACTCTGCAATGGATGCTTGTGAGAGAGATGCTGAATTCGAAATGCTAGGCGAGTTTGAAACCTCAGGCTTTGATGCTAGTGGTATGAGTATCGGTACATTTGAAGAAGTATCTTCTGCGGGAGGCTCGAGGGGCTCATCGGCGAATTCTGGCGCTCCCAAGCCTCGACGAAGTATTCTGCGAAAAAGCCATAAATGGCCCACTGCTAATGCCTTCCCTTCACCTGGCTTGGTTGGCAATGAGCGTTCCGATCCAGGCCTAATCTTTACATCTACAATGGATACGAAGCCAGGGGGTATCAACAGTGGGACAGATATTTCGGGATTATTGGGAGAACGAAGGAAGAGTGTTGTTGCATTTGATGTTGATGTGAACAGACGGAGATCGTCCAGGATGAGTATGCTCAGTGCTATGACTGATATAAGTGGTATGTTCAAGAGAGATATTGGAAGTGTACTAAGCATCCAAAGTGCTGATTTCCGAGAGTTCATGAATGATATTGACGATGATTCGAGTATTGAGGAAGAGGAGAAAGGTACCAAATCATCCTGAGAGAGAAGAAGTACTAGTCCGTCTGTTCAAAATGTTGTATATCCTGTCTTAATAATAAATAACTTTATTCTCGTCTATGATATGTATGTTGCAGTTGTATATAATTCATGAGTATCTGATCAAAAGAAAAACTGCGGGGCTTGCATCTTTACACCCTTCTCGTCCAGGAAATAGGAGTGATTTAGTGCATCAGCTGCACTGATTCTCTTCTTCGGATTCAATGTTAGCAGCTTACTCAATAAATCAAACCCTGAAGGACTCAGATATGACTGACCGCTAGTTGAGAATGAGTTGACCATAAACTGTTTACCAAGTTCACAACCATCCTTCTTCTTCCATTTAAATGTTCCTGCACTTGGTAAAGAAGAAAACTCTGGCCATTCCTCATCAGATGGTGTTCCCAATAGCTTAAATACTTTTTGTATCTGATCTAATTCCCCTTGCCCTTTCATGATGGCATCTTTTATTAACAATTCACCAAAGATACAGCCAATACTCCACATGTCTATTTCTGGTCCATACATTGATTCTCCAAATAACAACTCTGGTGATCTATACCATAATGTTACAACCATCATAGTCATTTTCTTAAAAGGAACTTCATACTTCCTTGACAAACCGAAGTCACAAAGGGCAATCCTTCCACTTTCATGTACCAATATATTACTCGTTTTGACATCTCGATGTAAATACCAATGCTCGTGTACATGTGCCATTGCCGATAGTAATTGATGCATCATATACTTTACTTCCGATTGAGCAAATGGAGTGGTATTCTTCTTCATGGCGGCCTGTAAATCACACTCCATACATTCCATTACCATGAATACCTTATCGTTTGTATCTCCAACAACCATTTCACGTACTGTTACTATGCATTCATGACTTAGTGATAACAATACGCCAATCTCGCGGAGTGCTGATATTGGAAATCCTTCTTTGGTCATTTCACTATCAAACTTAATTTGTTTGAGCGCCACAATTTCATCTGTGGAGGTATCCCTTGCCTTCCAAACAACACCGTATGTTCCCTCATCTATATGTGATAATCTTTCATATGAATCATAAACAGATCGGCATCCATGTAGGAGAGGATTGTGTAAACGATAGCCTGGAGGTGCTGATTTCTTTTGTGTACTTGTGGTTATTGATTGAGATGTCGTGGTATCTTCTTTATTATCATTTACTTCTTCAGACTTTAGTTTTGCTGCAATGGATTGCATAGATGATTTTGTTTTACAATTTCCACCATCTTCCTCCTCATCAGAGCTCCATCTATCACGCTTGGGCATACTGATTACTGATGTAATACTATACAACTTGGTAGAGGTTTGTAATTTTCTTTGACTTTGACTTTGATATTGTTTTGTTGTTGCTTGGTATCTGATAATTAATAACAGCCGCTTCAAAACCAACAACGAGCGTGTTATAAAAGAAGCATTATAGTTTGGAGTACCAAGGTGCAGAGAGGAGCTACATGCTCGCAGCGAGATGATTTTGATGCGGTGTTTGCATGAGCGTCTGTCCGCCAACACATGTTGTATTTACATATCTATGTTGTGTTGTTCGATAGTGGTTGCTTGATTATACTCCTTGGTTCAAAGCGTACTATCCATATCTATTTGCCTTTCATTATCATCTTTATTATTAGGTACTTGTCAGACTAATAAAGTGGCGCGGCATCAAATCAAACTATAAACATACAACATTACAACATGAACACCATTCAATTATTCATGACATTACTGACCTTACTTTCATCAACCAAGTATATAGTATTAGTATCTGCTGATATAAACGATGGCGGCAATGTTGATAATGTTGATTCTGATATAACTGATGACAATACTGATAATATTGATTGTCCAGGTCCTGATGAGGCATTTGTAACTACATGCAGTGGTGGCAGCTCAGATAAAACAACACAGACAACATCGCCTTCTGAGGAAACAGATATAACAGAAGACGACCTTTTTGATGAATCGGATTTGGTTAATGAAGTATTAGAGGATTCAACAACAGAACAGGAACTGCCACCAAAACAATCTCAACCTAAATATACATCTAATAACAATAATAGTTATGATTATGAAAGACAACACCAACAAAAGCAACAACAACATTTTGATACTAATTTCAATTCTAAAGATGATAGACATAGTAATGAAGAAGGAATGTGCAATAGTGATGATGGTCCAATGGCACTTCAACAGTTTAAACAAACTACAACCAAACTCATGCAACGGTATTATGATCCACTGCCTAAACAAGGTAAGATGGCAATTGGAACAATAGTAGGGTTTACTGCCAGTCGATTATCATTAGGTGTCGCAAATCGAATCTTTAGAATAGCAGGCGCCACATGGGTGTTATCTGAAATGGCACATAGTAGTGGATTTTGTGATGAGGCACAATGTGTACCCGAAGAGGCACGGCCTTGGATTGGTATAGTAAAGCGAGCATTGATAAATCAATGTATTAAAGTACGACTGTTTGCACGAAGAATCTGGAATCAAGATAGGATACGTGAGTTGGCACAAAAAGATGAATTAGTTGCTGCAATGTTTGCTGCCGGGGCTTTCATTGGCTTCATTGTTTAATGTGAGTTTTGTGGGGAATAGCTAAGACCACATACTGCAATTAATCCCTTTAGCCTGTAGTCTATACGTATATGATGCTGATGAATGCTCTTCAGTCTCCAACGTATGATCATATTATATTTGTATAATATTGAGTATTATGGTGATATGAGTTAAATCCAATCGATTGGTGCTGGCCCTTTACGCCAATCGTACTTGGGGTTTACCCTAAACTTTACTAGGTAGAATTAAAACATAATTAATTGCGGCCCTTTGGTCAATCAAATAACCAGCCTCTTCGAAGATAGGTATATATTAAGAACCTCACCAACTCGATATACATTTATATTATTACTAGTCTTAATTGCAACAGCTTCAGTACCGGCGGCGGGATACTGTTCTCATTAGATCAAGAAATAATTAAGACATAACTAGGTACTCTAATCCCCGGTCATAGTACAATATACATTGAAATTGAACTACTCACTAGGTACTAATACAGCACGGTATACACCCTCAAAGACTCCGTCCTAAGTTGAGGTCATCAATATTACTAGGTATACTGAACTACTAATAATACAAATTACTATGATAATCGATGCAAAAACAGTAGTTATTACATTCTCAATAATTGGTGTTGCAATGTATCTCGGGCTCGGAGCGATGCGATCATTTGCTTTATCTATAGCACAAGAGAATCATGATGCAAATCTAGCAATTGATCAAAGTGAAGAAGCAAGAAGAGTCAAAAGAGAACGTGATGCCGATAATGTTGCATCAATAGCATTTGCAAAAGTTGAACCGTTATTACCAGCTAGTGCTCTACCACAGTCATCTCATTCAAGTAGTAATTCAATAAGTGCAACAGATGAAGAGACACCTGCTAATAATGCTACCATATAATGATATATGAGAGAATCAATAGCGGAAGGAAGAGGAACAATAAATAAGCTTCAGAGTATTGTGGAGAATGTTGTTGTTATGCCAATAGATATGTCCTGGGTATATCAGAATGACTAGGCATATCATTAACAGTGACTAGTTGATCAGACAAGGATAGCAAAACCAATTTAGATACAGTGTATCTTTTCGTTAATAGGACATGTTACTGGACTATATTCGTAATCAATCAATCAAACACCTTATCAAACCCAATCAAAATTATATGTGTGCAATTAAACAATCAATCTATATATTCATTACAATTACAAATCAATCTATTTGTCCATCACGATCAGATTCTCCTCCCATATCGCCCATATCAAAGTACTCATCAAAGTAATCTTCTCCAGTACTATTATCATCTGTTTCGCCACTTCCAAGCAAATCATCAACGTTTATAGAGATATCTCTTGAAACTCCCGGTGAAGGGATAACCACTGGCTCATCATCTCTCATACCTCGTTCCTTTCTCAATTCATCTTCACATATCGCTCTTCTTTGACAACACAAGGGGGTAACAATCCATTTCATCAATCATCAAGTTATAAATTAGATC
>Ga0075437_10210_pt1 | contig 17143 bp, 14 predicted proteins | sample MintriMetagenome_FD_74266 | JGI IMG/M metagenome (GOLD analysis project Ga0075437, IMG submission 74266) | Marine eukaryotic communities from Monterey Bay, USA to study complex ecological interactions - Minidiscus trioculatus and... | ecosystem: Environmental > Aquatic > Marine > Unclassified...
ACATTTTAAGGAAGTGAACATTTTAAGGAATTTTTCTAATTCCGTCCCATTTTGACCATATTTCTGCATATTTCATGCATTTCTGAGCTCATATTTGCCGTCTTTGCCATGTATAAGTCATTCTATTCAATACAAACATTAGTATAATGCACTATAAGGCGCATCCCAATGCATTATCTATACTTATAAACATATATAATAGTATTTAAGCCTATCCAAAGCTTATTATCTTCTCACATACAATCTTATCCCTGATATCATATTATGTTTCACCGCATATCATAATCTTTGTGGCACTTCTTTTCATTAATATAATTCATTTTCAATTGTCTCTTTAATGTTCAATTCAATGGTTAAATGTATTCTCTCAATGTATGCTAATACCCGACAAATCATACTCAATCATATCATATCACATCTTTATATCATTGCATATTATCCAAACATAATTATCGTAGAGTATTATGGTATGCATATAATAGAATACCAATATAATAATGCAGTTACAAAGGATTCAATTCGAATGTTTGAATATTGTGTCTATATGTAAATACAATGGTTTAACAGAATTCAGATATAATATAATACGAATTGATATCTGATATCTCACTTCTTGTCGTCCGTATTGTATTTGTAATAACGTGTGTTGCAAACTATTCGTCTAGATAATTGAATTGATATGGCTGCTAGTTAATTCACTCCAATCATACCATTTAAGGCAACATTATTGTCATCATATATGATCTTTGATACTTATTACTTATTATGATATTGATGTATCATAATGCAAAATGTATCTCCTTTTGATAACACAATTGATGTGTGCATAACTCTATATTATATGCCGCATTATTTTCTTATCCATCTTTATTATTTATACCATTCTCGTAATATGCTTAGAGTTGTTGACGTCATCGTTGTCATCTCTTAAGATTCTCCGTCAATAGTTTTTTGTTTGTTATAATCGTTGTTGCAATTGCTCCGGTTGCTGCAATGCTGCAAATCTATAATCTCTCTTCTTTGTGATTCTATGCTAGCATTAAATGTTGAATAAAAGCGTATGTGTTGACGCCATAGAGTATTTATAGCAGTAGAGAGAGCGGAGATAGTTGGGAGTGGGGATTGGGGGAGGAATGTCATCTTCTTTTGTAATTTGTATGTTTGAAATGAAATTTTGTGAAAATGAGCAAACTAAAATATGTCTGAGAATCAGAAGATCATGAGCTATTGATTGCACTACTTTTTAGCTTCAAAACGGTGTACTAAACGTCCCAAAAGACCGTATTAAAGGCAAGATACCGACCAGGATACCCAAATTCCTTAAAATGAACATGTCAAATAGAGCGCTTGCAATATTTTGAGATTTCAAATGACCGTAACTCAAAAAGTATACCGATCTGAGATTTCAGATTATTTTTCCCTGAACCAGCTCAATGAGATCTTTCATTTGGCGCCCTCAGATAGTTACTCCGCCATAAATGGTTATCTGTAGACCCAAAATGCTATAACTCATTCCTTAAAATGTCAGCTCCTCTAATAGTAAGTAATTGGCTGAACTCGCGTTTTAGGTGCACCTTCATTAGACCTCTCTACTAGAAGGAGATAATAACTACCCTTTGTAAATGAAAGCTGCACACATTATATCATACTTCTTCGTTGTTCATACACTACTTCCTTTTCCAAGAACCACATTTGGCGTAACATCAGTTTCCGCAATGTCAACTTCATCATCCATTATTCAAAAGAAATTTCGTGTTGTTAGTTACAACCTCTTATCATCCAAACTAGCAAGGCCATCACACTTTACTCATTCGGAACCGGAGAATTTAGAGTTTGAATATCGTTTACCTCGTATTCTTTCCAAGTTGGATGATGCAATGAAATGTCAGTTTGGTGGACAAATCAATGATGAAAGTGATAATACCTCTCAACAACAAACATCAACTGATGGTACACCAACAATATTTGCACTTCAAGAGGTATGTTATCCATTTGCTTCGGCTTTGCATACCTTCTTTGCTCAGAGGGGATATCACTTTGTAACAGGACTTTATGGACGACCATTTAACGGGTGAGTAGTTGCTATTATTACATACCTTTTATCATTTATTTTATGAGCTTTATCTTACTTTTGATAACAAAACCTATTCATCACACCAGATATATGGGTGTGGCAATTGCATATCCATTGAAGGATTTCGATACAATCAATGTGGATATTTGTAGACTTAGTGATGAAAGACCAAGTGGCTGGCCAAGAGAAAAAGAAGAGGGTGATAATACAAAAGGAATTGGACTTATTCAAAGAATCAACAAAACATATCGAATGTATATCGGACAAACTATTCAATCAATTAACAGTCGTGTTATGAAACGCTTGGGATACAGTGGCGAGAAGCCCCCAGTTGATCATTGGAAGATGAGTGAGAATAGATTCAATGTCCTCTTGACAGTGACCTTGAAACATCATGGAGCGGATGATTTCAGTGCCTTTTCAGTTTCAAATTATCACATGCCATGCGCATTCTATGCGCCACCAGTCATGAATATTCATGCAGATATGGTGTCAAAGCGAGTACAAGATTTAGCTGCAGCATCATGGAAGAGTATTCATAATGTGGAGGCGGTTGAAACAGAAGTAGAAGAAGGAGAAGAAACAGCGGCTGATACTACAACAAAAAAGATACCCCATATTCTGGCTGGTGATTTCAACATCTTACCAGACTCGCCACACTACAAACTATTGACTACAGGAAAGTTGGATAGATCTGATCCGACATACCCTTCACCGGGTGTTGATGGCGTAGAATGGAAAGTGAAATCAAGTCCAATGGATTCGGCATACACAATGATGACGAAGGACAGCACAACAGCATCAGAACCAGAATTTACAAACTATGCACATATCAAAGAGGATCCTGAATTCATTGGTACACTAGATTATATCTTTTTATCCCAAAAAGAATGCACAAGTCATGATAAAGGAGGAAAGAGTTGGAAGGTACATTCAGTAGAGAAACTCCCGTCAATTGAAGAATCTGGTGGTCCATATCCGAATAAGAATGAACCAAGTGATCATATACTAATTGCAGCTGACCTCGAGATTATTTGAGAGCAGCGGTAAGCAGTGCTTGGGAAGCAGATACAAATTTTGAAGCTTGAAATTCCAACCTTAAAATTTTATCAAGAAGTCTAGATAATAGGTGAATAAGCTTAGGCGAATAAGCTCTGACTTGATAGATGCTTCACTATGTAGTAAAAGTAGAAAGCAAGCTCATAACATGCAGCAGCTTATTCTACCTAGGCACGATATGAACCCCTGACTAGGCAGTATAGGCCCTAAAATATCGAAAAGATACCAGAAAGAAGCCAAGGGGTATCCCATCACTGTGGAAAAGAACATACCGCCGACAATATATCAAACAAAGCAACAACTGAGCTACCATACATACCACAGCAGCAATAACAATAAGCAAACAAGCAACAACATAAGCTAGCAGCAAGCAAACAGGCAACAATATCTTACCATTTCTGACTTACCACTCATATAATAACTGATTCAAAGACATGTTCGCCCTTGCAACAGCCATTCTTCTTGGCACATTAGTCGATGCTTTCCATACTAAAGATCTCTATGGTAACTCGAAGCAATCAGCTGCCCTACGGCAAAAGGTAATAAACAAGTCTACCTTCCTTGGTACTGATGGACAACAGCATCGTGATCTCTGGAGTAACAACTATGGACAAACTCAAGATACTATTACAGATACATCCTACCAACAAGAGTTAGACTTCAAGCCATCAGGATATGCACTATCCTACCACCGATGTGCGGCCGTGCAACAATTTAGTGATGATATGGCCGCCCAGGAGGATTCTAATGGTGTCTTATCGACTAAGCAATTTGCAATCTTCCGTTTCTGTCCAGCTGCAACTTGTGACGGTGGTGATGTGCAATCAATTTGGGCTGATTATGGTACCTACACATCCAAGTATGGAGATTCCGCCGAAGATGGTGGAGATGATGAACAAACATTCGATGGAGGTGCACGGGCCAAGGGATGTTCGGCCGACTATGGGGAGTATATGATTGAACTATCGACATACCTGCAGATCATGTCTGAGAACACGAGTGAGCAAGCCGAGAGTTACTGCTCCTACTGTGAGAAACAATTCTATGAAACTTATAAGGAGTGCGTCAATAATGGAGGGTGCCGTCGTGATCTGAAATATGAGGATTATGTAGTTGAGAATCAACGTGAGTTGTCTAATATCTGCAAGTCAGAAAATGATTCAGGTGGGTATGGTGATATATGCAATGGAGCACTGGATGATATTACTTCTATCACAGATTATTTTGAATGTACCGAGGCTGGGAATGGAGGTGTCTATTTGGGACCTCATTGTATGGAAGATGGGATGACAGTGACATTAGGAGTTTATACTGACGAATATTGTAGTGAATACATTGGAGGAGACGTAACTGCTTACCTCGACAATGTATACTACAATGATAACATCGGTTTGTATGTGAACAGTCCATATGGAAAATACATATCTATGAACAGTATGTATAACTCAAAGTATGGTGCTATGACGAACCTATTTGATGGAGGAGAGGAATCTTATTGTATGTCATGTGAATCTGTGGAGGTAAGTTACTGTTTTGTTAAGTGGTACTCTCTCTCTCATCTATGTCGCAGCTCACTTCTCATGCCGACTGTGTTTAATATATCATATTTGTAGGACGAAGATGACTGGGAGTCCAAGATTAATGACGCCAACAATCAAGAACAGATGAGTCAAGCTGCCGAGTATTATTATGAAAACATTGCACAAGGCCAGGACGAAATGTCTGGCATATGCACAGCTGTGTACGAGTCTTCTGCACATTGTCACAAGAACTTTGCAAACTTCCAGCGTGGGTCCATGACAGCTGTAGAGTGGAAACAGATGCAACTATCCTGTGACTTCATTGATAGTGTTAGCTCAGATACTTATGATGAAATGGGATATGTCAACCTCAAGGATACATGGGATGTCACTTCTGAAGATAATCCTCAATGGTTAAGAGATAGCAAATATGCTCAAGATCACATTGATGTTATCACAAATGTATCTCCATTACAGGCATTATCTCTTGCTTTTTCAATCTTGGCATGTGTCTTACTTGCAGTCTGGGCTAAGACTTTGCAGAGAAGTCTCTCCAAGAAGCAGCCATGGGCACCTAAGCAAAGATGGAACCTGAAGAATATCTTGAAACGAAAGCACCCACTAGAAATAGATCCTTCCGACTCAGGCATTGGTGCAAGCCGTGTCAGAAGTGACGCCACAACAGGTACAAAGTATTATATGTCATAGAAGGGTTTAGAGTTGAGGAGATAGAACAAGGGAATGTATAGATAAAGTTTTTGTATTGTGGTTATGCAATAGCACATGCAATTTTGGAGGAATTAGGAATTAGGCTCAATGCTTTTTGGGTGTGTAGCCTTTGTAAAGATTATAATTGAAATTGTACAGAATAATGATAAACCGATATTAGGTCTCTTTCAGCCTTCAAGTATAGTTCTTAGCTGGTCCAAGCAAGAGTCAACGGAAGTAAAGCTATACCGAGAGTGCTTGAGTAGACAGACCACATCCTCTTTACCTCCGATGACTGCTGAGACGGGAATGTAGAGTGTAGAAGCTTGCTTGACCTAAAGAATCAATCAAGTGTGCCGCTCTAGTGGATACTCTGAGGCACTGAGCTAGGGGGTCAAGCACTAATAATATTATACTAAGAGTTTGGTATCATCTTATCAGCTTTCTCATGTGATCGCAGCTCGCTTGATCTAGAGAATACTAAGTTTTGATACACAAGGCGAAGCGGATAGCTATGGTCTAGTTTTACACTAGCCTGGCATGAATTAAGACAATACACATATCAGGAAAACTCTTGATCTATATGATTATTCCTATCTGTACAATTGGCTGCATCTATCATGTTGTTACAAGGCCTTTCACGAGGCTTACATCCCATCAAAACTCTATTTCTTTACAAGGGGTACTTCTCTCTTATTTACACAGGCACAAGTATGCCTCTTTACAATCTCCTTCTTTCTCTCTCTAGTTCACATAGTATGACGCTTCTGAAGCGGATCTTCCCATCATGATACCAGATGGATTACGAGCGATCCCGTCCTTGGGTTCAAGGATGTTCGAACGGCGACCATGAGGTGTCCATGGACCTTTTCGTAAACTCTTGTGTAGGGCAGTTGACCAGGCACCCAAGATAACAACGGCAAGGATGGAGAAGACCAAGCCAAAGATTTGAAGAGGTGTGATCTCTGTGATGTGATGACCATATTCTTGAGCGTATCTATTCTTGCCGAAGAATCCACTAGTCTGTGGTGTGTAGTCATCTCCCAAGTTGACGAATCCATCTTCTGTAAAGCTACCCATGACAACACTGTCGATGAAGTCGCAAGTCAAGTCTTCTTGAGCAAGTGCTTCAGCATAGTTGGTATTCTTCTTCATGTTCTTGTTTCTAGTGTTGTAACCTCTGAAGTGTTTATCACAACGGGCTGCCTTCTGGTAAGCATTGATACAAAGATCGTTGATCTCTTCAGAATCGTAGTTGGCATATACTCGGTTCTGGTCATCATATGTGTTTCCCGTATTGCCATCATCGTCGGTGTAGCCGTATTTTCCATTCTCATAGGCCATATCCTATGTGTAAGAGAGACGATAGATATGCAAGTTAAGTTAGTATCTTTCAGATATCGATCGAAATTAACGTATAGGAACGGGATGAACTCACCTTCATTCTACATGGGATGCAAACTTCATCCTCATTTGAGTATTCTAACATATCCAACATACCGTTGGCCGAGTTATACCATGACTTGAGTGGGTCCTCGGCTTCGTTGAAATCCATACCGATGAAGTTGGATACACTGACAGAGTTACCAATGTACTCGTTGCAGTATTCGTCTGAGTAGACACCTAGTGTAATAGTAAAGCCATCACTTGAGCAATGGGGTCCGACATATGCCTTCTGACCGTTATTCTTCTCAACTTCGGTACATTCGAAGTATTCAGTTACTTCGTAACCATCAGGATTTCCTCCACAAACATTGTTGTAGACCGAACATGTATCAAACTCAGGACAGATGTGGTAGAACTTGCCGTTGGCATGTCCACCGTTAACATTTCCTCCTAGGTCACGTGCAGCTTGATCTTGATGTTCAGGAGAGTTCTTGAACTCTTCAAATGAAACGTCGCCTTCCTTGAGGTCACGCCCCCAGTACTGACTCTTGTATACATTGTACATACATGATTCACAATAGTCACTGGAAGATGCGCGTTGTCACGATTTATGATGATGAAAGAGAGGAGATAGTAACTTATGTTAGTACATGTGGTTCAAAGGCAGTCAAATAATGGCTAATAAAGGCCAAATGAAGTATCCAAATCGCCGAGTCTTCATATCGAACACACGAAATCATACGACAATACTAACGCGGACTTTCCAGTATGTCTCGAATCGATCATCTTGGAATTCAAGCATGAGATTCATGTAATCTTCGAGTAAGATCATGTATTCACCATAGTTGGCTTGACATCCATCACCTCGTGAACCGAATACCTCATCGGTATATCCCTCCTCGTAGTTGCGGTAAAAGTTGAATGGATAGTCAGACCATGCGTTGTTGTAGGTGGTATACTTGTTCTGGAGGTTGCGGTTACCATAGTAACTGGAACTACCGCTCTGTCGAGAGGAGGCATAGTTCCACCCTCCCTCACTTCCACCCTGCCTTTGCCACTTTTGGAAAGCATGACACTGTGCCTCACATGCCTCCTCACACTGCTCTTCGTTATTCTCACCATTGCCATTGCCTCCATCACCATGCCATTGACACTGTTCCTCACATCCACACTGTTCCATGTCATCAACATATCCCATACATGTCGCCTCGGGACAGAAGCGGAAGATTGCATACTGCTTAGTAGCAAAGACATCCATCGAATCTTCTTGAGCGGCAAGTTCATCATCGAATTGACGTACGGCGGCACATCGGTTGTATGATAATGAGAACTGGGCGGCATCGAAGGTGAATCCATTAGCCCACCCGCCTTGCATTGAGTAGTAGTCATCAGTTTGATCTTGATTGTTGAGCTTACGAGTAGTGGTATCATCTTTCTTCTCCTCTACTTCACCATTGAGCTTACGATGCATATCACTTCCTGGCTCAACAACCTTGGCCTTTGACATTAACTTCTTTCGTAATGACTTTGATTCGTTAGTGTTGCCATATAAGGTGTTCTTGAACTCTTTTTGTGTTTCCTCTGTCAACTTGCGTCGACGTTGTTGACTTCTAGCATCCGTCTTCATAGCACGCATGAAGTCCAACTTGTGTCGATGTGTAATTGTTGGTGATGATGATGATGATGAGCTCTTGGCATCGACGCCCATTAGGACGGCGGCAATTGCAATTGGATAGGCTAACATTATTGATATCTATATCTATTGCAATGATCCGGAGATGTTGATGATGTGATAGCCGATAAGGTATGGTAGGTTTCTGATGGTATGAAACAATTAAACTATGATTGTTGCTCTTATAATCGCTCTCGTCTGGTGTTTTGGTTGTTGTGTTGTTGCCAATGTGGTGGCAAGTTCAAAACTTCATGCCATCGCCCAGCTTTCTCAATGATAAGAAACTTGGATATGTATGGTATCCAGTTGAGGTATCCTTTAATTTTTGAGACCCAGGCTAGGAGTGAGGTGGATGTAAATAGCAGACAGGTGAAGCTCTTATATCTTACAACCTGGGTGAAGCCAAACAAAGTATGCCAAGAGAACTTACCGATCTTCTTTGTCCACAAATATTTACTGGTGGTATGCTTCGAGCTAGGAGAGCTGACGTAGGTACCCAGACAAAGTATACAAAGTATCTTCTTTTGCCCTTGCCGCTAGTTTATCTGAACACACTATCTACTTTCTTTCTTTTTCTTCTTCTTACTTGTTGCCAGCTGACCACATGCAGCACTCTCTTCGTCACCTCTAGTTGTTCGTATATAACATAATACCCCACCACCTTCATGATCTGTAACAATCTTTTGGAATCTGAGTACACTCTCCATTGACGGTGTCTTGTATGTCGGATGATCAATAGCATTATAAGGTATGACGTTCACAACAACCTTTGATCCAGCAACGTCGTTCATTATTGATTGAGCAAATACTGCCAAACGTTGAGCATCATCATCGGAATCATTAACATTCTCAATCAGTGCCACTTCTAGCATTGTTCTGCGTAGCTTATTTGATCTCGAAGACAAGGCTTGAACTAGTCCCATGCGTAGTTCTTCCATCGTATTCTTAGTTGTCGGTACTACACTTCGTCTCAATTTGTCATCAACGGCATGTACACTCCAAGCTAATACTGCTGGAGCTTGTCCAAGCGTTGTAAACGCTGACGAGTCAGGCGCCACTGTGGAGATTGTAATCTTTGATTGAGCAAGACCAAACATTCGACGATCGGCCAAAGTATTTGCAACAGTAACTACAGCGGCTGCATTATCAGCTGGCTCGCCCATACCCATGAAAACAATATTATCAACATTTGGAAGAAGACTCTGCTGATTATTATTGGTTTGTACACCACTCGTCTTTATCAAATTGCCAACAACTCGGCATACTTTTGAAGCGTAGTATACTTGCACTAGAATTTCATCTGCAGTTAGTGATCTCAACTTTCCCATACGGCCAGTTGCACAGAAAGTGCATCCCTGCCTACATCCAACTTGAGATGACACACAAAGAGTACTAAATCCTTTGTCAACCCACGGTATTATCACACTCTCAACTTCTAACCCATCCTTGTTCATTTTTAATAATAACTTGGTTGTACCATCGGGGCTTACTTTCATATGAGACAGTGAAGCAATTGTATTCTCTATTGTATAAACTACTCCATCATGTACTTCTGCGTTGTTATTGTGCATTAGTTTTTGTAATCTCTTCCATGATGCAGCTCCTAGCCCTTGACCTTGACGACGGCCCAAGATACTATGCTCATCATCTTGACTACTCATTCTTGATAAAGCATCATCTAATTTGATGGATGATGATGTTGCATCCAACCAAGCTTCAATTATTGGTATATCATCCACCGCTACTGTCGAATGATTATCCATATCATCTTGATTATTGTTGTTGTAGTATATGTTTGGATCTATCCCTGATCTTAAACAATCCCAAACAACAGCTGCTCGACCAGATCCATCAAGTTTGTTTGATAATTCTTGTAAAGTTAAACTCAGTAAACCTCGTTGAGATATTTGATCCTCTTCTATTACTTGTGTGGTAGATGATGAGGTATCATCTATAATTGAAGATCTAAGACTAACTCTGTATCTAGCATGTCTCAGATCATATTTAGCATATCTCTGATGTGAATAATGATTATCACCTCCAGTTTTTCTATGATGTGAACGATATTGTAGTAGTTGCAATGTCATATCAAATGCTTTGCAAACAGATGATATGGATAGTTGCAATGAAACAAGAGTGAGTATACTGAGCCGCCTACGCCTGCGCCCGGGTAATAGCTGTCTTGAATCCTTCATTATTAATATAATTGCTAAAGCGCTAGATATGTGATGAGATATGATTATCCAATACACCTACCTACCTCGTATCGTTCAGACGAAAGCGTAAATGGCCACCTTGGTGTAGTGCTGGCTGTCCCGATTGATGGTGATGATTGATGTAATGGTTGAATGTTGATGTGTACAGATAAGTAGTAGAGACCCTAAATGTATTTAGTACTCCTGTATTTTCGATACGCTAAAAAAGTACAGCAGCCACTTTCAACTTTCAACTTTCACTTCATTTTCAGTGTGAAGACAACAAAGCAGCGGCAGTTCTAATAGAGATAGATCAAACAATACAAACATGTCCAATCCAACAAGTCCGGCTAAAGAGCCTCAGTTATGCAAAATGGGCTGTGGCTTTTTCGTAAGTTACAGAGTGAATTTTATTGCAAAATGGACTTTGTTGTGATTGATGTGTGACACAGATTACAGATTGAAGTAGAGTAACTACAGAAGAGCTGAGGGTGGCGTATATGCTAGCTGCAAGATGCAATTACTGGTATTATATGTGGTGTATTAGGTGGAATTGTTGTGTTCATTTTGATTGGGTTTTGGCGGAGCACTTGCCCCCATCCTTTCTTATCTAACGTTCCTGTGTTAGTGAATTGTCAATTCTGGTAGTTGCCTTCCATCTTCTAACTTCTCCAACCTATATTGCCCTATCCCATGTTCTGTCTATACTGTGTCACTGCATCAACGCTTGTCTCCATCCTAAATAAACACACCCAATGATGATTATGCGGTAATTTGATAATATTTACAGGGGAGCAACGCAACTGGTGATATGTGTAGTAAATGTTACGCGACAATAAAACCCAAAGAAGAAGATGCTTCAACCACATCAAAGAGTAGTGGTGATGATTCAACAGCTCAAAAGGCAACAACAGAAAAAGTTGCAGTGGCAGTAGAATCCAAGGTAGTTGAAGAAACAAAGAACAAATCTGAGACTATTAATATTTCAAAGGCAGTAGTAGAGAAATCGGATGCTGCTGCTGCTACGTCAAACGACGAAAAGGGATCAGACGAAAACAAATCAACTGCAGATACTGCTACTACTACTGATAAGGCTGGATTAGTGTCAACAACAGATGTAAAGTCACCAGCAAAGAAAAAGAAGAAAAAGGCTACATATAAGAATTTGATGGCTGGTATGTTGGAGAAATCCAAGGATCGTGATATAGATAAGGAAAGTGAAAAGGCAATAAAGAAAGTAACGGGTGGCGGAGCTTTCACTAAGATTGACAAGATATGAGCAATGAGCTCTGATTTGGTGCTAAGGAGTCTGTTGCATGTATGGTATGTTGCACGGTATGAAAAACAAACAAACATCAAGTAGAAAATCATGGCACGTGCCCCCGCCCTTCAATTATGTATAGAGAATTGACGGGGTGAAATGTCCGCATCCTCGTGTGAAATTGCTAAAAGAAATCAATAGATGGTGTTATTAGTATATAAGTAGAACCATGTTTATAGAACGACATCAGTCATCAGATTCTGCTAGAGAATATATAACTTTCCTACTGTTTATAGTAGTTATATTATTGTCCTCCCGTTTATCTGTATGTACACCTGATTAAAGGTAATCCTGAGTCCTGAGTCCGATCCTGAATATTACTTTTCAGAAGTTCTTCATCCCCTATAAAGAGTTTTCTTCACATGAAAATGATCTCATTTCATTCACTCTAACTCAACTCCCTCGCCTCATTTCATGAAGTTGTAATGACTGATACGTATATAGATGAGGAAGAGAGCCTAATAGGTTGCCGTCGAAGGAGAAGTGATAGACGGAAAGATTTTTCAATAACTCATACAGAGGAGGAAGAAGATAGACCAAGATATAAAATGGCACCAAAATCATTCGAGCATCAAATATATATCACATCGATGAATGTAGGACATCGGTGTGCATACCTTTGTAGAGGATTAGTATCATGCTTCGTTTCTAGATTAGACGGTATATCAAACTTTTGTGCTATATATTCATTTACTGGTATATTATTTACGGTAAGTTGCAACTATGATGATATATTATGTGTACATATGGTAAATACAAAGAGGCTTGTTGGACAAGGACATAACGTTGGATCAGCCCAACCACATTGAAATGACTTTGACTCACAATAACATGTTTCCCGCTACATTTCCAATTCACAATCTACACTTGAATGACACTATACAAATGATAATAAAAATGAATGATATCATACAATGCACAGTTATATGTTGGATTAATGATAAAACATCAACCATTATTCATCAAAGGCATAAGTGAAGAGAATCAAGAACTTACAAAAGAAAGCGCATTCGGTGCAATGGGGATGTTCATTTTCTTATTCACATCATCGGTATTATATCTATGCTTTAATAAAAATCGTAATAGCGAAGAGTCGCTACGATCACAGGGATATATGAGACCGGGATCATCCTTATCTAGAGGTGGTATGAGAATGAGTGATTATCAAGTTTCTATGGAATTATCAGTATCAAGACAGAATTCACATGATGATGATGAAATGGAACCGATACTGTTGAGTTAAAATAGACTTATGGAATGGTAGTATGTGTGGTGGAAACAACAACAATATAGACATGGAGGAAACAAAAAAATATGTATATTTCTCAGAGAGTTGAATCTGAGTGCTAAGGTGGGGGTGAGATAAATCATTTGAGCTCACTCGAGTTTAATATGAGATGATGAAAACATTAGATTGTGTCGATATAGCAGTTTATTTTGACAATAGACAAACTGTTGTTGGCAGCTAATGATTTGAAAATGCGTTGTAGAAGAAGAAGCATACTTTCCTGCTTTTAAAAAGAAAGTATGGATCTTAATTGACATTGCAAATGAGGTACATAATGGCTGCGAAGAATGTAAATATGTAAGAAGTAGAGCCAAATTGTACAACAGAAGACGGAGTCAACAAACTGATCATCTCTTTATCTATTGTTTTCTCATTCATTTCTTGGTTGTATTCTAGTGCGACTCATACAATACTTATTAGTAAAATAAGCCAATGATAAGTTGGCTTTAGTTTAGAAGAATGAAGTCCAACTTATCATTGGTTTATTTTACTAATACTTGTACTTTCTTATTCCTCGCTCGATCTTTGTCCTGTATGTACTGTCCAACTGCCACTAAGCAGTTGTAATTTTAATAGTTACCGAATAAATATACCTCGATCTTTTTGTATTTTTTTTGGACGGTGGGGCTGTGTAAAAATTGCTGGCCTGGCATGTGTGCTCCTACAAATAAGACGGATGCTGTTGATGATGTTGGGCTATCAAACCAACAGCCGCTTGAGCAGGCAGTCGCACCTTGGCGAGGCAGGCCTATGGCGGAGGGGGCAAGCACAATGAAGACGTTCTTTCTAATGATATATTGTCATTTCTCCATTGCATTACTATGCATGAACGTACTATTCGATTTAGTAATATTTGGCCTCCCGGCTTGGCTACTCTACGCAATTGGTTTGCTTTCCAACAGGCTCTATCTGAAGGTAACGACTTGGATTATCAACTTTACAACACCCGTTGTATTCTTTCAACCAATGATGCTTTCTGGTACCAAGATTTATTGCAACGACGCTAATTTGTTGGCAGAGTGCAGTCGAACAGACTCCTTGCTATTAGCTAACCACGGCAGTCGTATAGACTGGATGGTAGGCATGTTCTGTGGCTTCTCAAGATATTTTGCAGGTCAGACTTGTGATAGGATTCGTGTCGGATTTGTATGTGAAGCCATTCTTGGATTTATGCCGGTCGTTGGCTGGTATCGGAAGCTCGTTGCTAATGATATCTTCGTCTGGAGATCATTTAAGCAAGATGCACCAACAATTACGAACAATATTGAGACTTTCCACAAGGCTGAAACAAATAGAATGTTATTCCTCAGTCCCGAAGGAGTTGTGGTTGACTTTGGTGATAAGGATGTTGAATACATCCACGCTTGTCGAACCTTCTGCGAGGACCAGAATTACAAGCCATTCGATTACGTCTTGACACCAAGGTACAAAGGATCCATGTGCTTGCTGCAACAAACACAGAAGAACTCAGGCCCCGTTGTGTCCATTTGCTTGGCATATGTACGTGATGGAAAGTTGCTGAACTGCAAATTGTTATCATCCGAGCGTAGTGTTCCTGATATTTATACATTGAATGCTGGTATTGGTGGAAGTCCTGTGGATATTTACATTCATCTCAAGCGTTTAAACATTGCTCAAGATTTGAATGATCCAAAGGCCTTCATGATGGAAAACTACAAGGAGAAGGACGAACTTTTACGTGCTTGGGATCATCAGACTTCAGCTGGCACCGCAAGCAGTGAAGCTTGGATGTCTCAGTTTGATGTAATCCAGAACAGCTACCTCGAATGTGCCTTGTATCAAGTTGGGCACGCTATCTTGATGTTGAGCGTTGCAATGATGTTTGATTGTGTACACATGCTCTTCAATTTTGGCTTTCTTCTCTTCTGTTTGGTAGCTGGAAGTCACACTGTTGGCTGGATTCTCGGTTCAACTAGTATGGAGAGCGTGCCATTCGAGACTTGCATCAAGGCAGTGATTGCTCTACACGAGCGACGCAAACATTCCACGTGTTCGAATGGCAAATCTTCCTAAATCTATCGTAGCGTATCATAAATCATAAAATCTTTTTGGCATTGGTATGGTATAAAAGTATTGACTTTGATTTACCTTTGGATCTATTCTGCTGTTGCTTTTTCTTGCCATTCTTCTTTCTTCTTGTACGCTGCTGTTGCTGTTGTTTTGTTTGTTTATTAGTGCCTTTGGAAATACCTGCACTGCCGACATTTCTTTTATTGTTCTTGCTATTGGAAGTCTTATCTTTCTTCTTTTTATCTTCATTTTTGCCATCACTATTTGACTCTGAACTTTGTGCCAGCACAAAGATGTATAATATCTTGCACTACTAAGACTAGCGCTTCTTGATGGTGTTATCATTGCATTATAATCTCTCCTTTTCGCCATCATTCTTTCATATCTCTCTACATACCTCTCAAAGTTTATATTATACCTCTCACAGTGCACAAGATGTGCATCATAATCGTAATTGTCGCAACAATTCGGCGGAGCAAAGTATAACTGAAATATTGATCGTATATCATTATCAGTAACTGTATTCGATACATCTCTTCTTCTACGCTTATACTGATGTGATGATGATCTATATTGGAATCCAGTAAAAGTAGATAATGATGATGTGTGATGTGAGAGATGTTGTTGTGTTGGTATTATCAATGATATGCTTCATGTATCGCAAGGCAAGTTAAGGCTGTTATCGGTACCAAACAACGGTGAATCCGTCGTCTTCTTCGGATACTAACATCACCACCGCTGCTACCATTACACCGTATTTTAGATAGACGATGTGTTGGCTGAGACATGATTTCTCTTTATACTTTTTTATAGTGTCAATTAAGTAAATGTAAGGTATATAAGCTCTATTTTATCGGCTTGGACTTAATACAATGTCGGCAATCCAGTGAAATTAAACCTCCCGCAATCAACAATACCTGACCATTACGCCCCGAGCCGTTATTTGAACACATAGGTTGCTTATTAACCAAGTCGAGGTATTATCAATTGATTTACGGTACGAGTTTAATCCTTAAAAATTCGCGCCCCAAAAGTAACGCTCAAATCCTTAAAAATTCGCTCTATAGGTATCTTAACATTAAATAAAGATAACTGTATCGATCATTCCAGGACACTACACCATGGCATAGAGCATAATGAGAGGATCATTTTGATATAGGATAGTCGATATCAGAAGTGGCATCTTCATGGCCAAAACTCGCCTCAAAGGCCAAACTAGTGTTAGCAAAATTCTTCACTGGAACAACTCATCGTCGTTACTTTGATATGGCTCCATCATAATGCCGTAAATCCGCGAACCATAGGGTGTACAAGGTCGCCAACATGTATATGGAGGGGGCGGCAGTCTTCTTTTTTACATAGAGGACCATTTGTTGTATTGCAATACACCATACTGAGACGGTATCCATCAAACACTGCAATTGCAATTGTTCAACTTTCTACCATTAAGTGTCCATATCATGGCCATATACCCTCCACCACCGGTGTTTGATGCATCAAATCATTTACCAATAACCCCTCTACAATATGATGTATCAATTTTACATTGGCGGTCGGTGTAGGGGGAGATATCTACATTACAGCCACTGCAATGTTGATGTGGTGATTCTCTATTACTACGGTTAAACGTTCGTATCATGGCCAGCCACCATCTCCTACCAGTGTTTGATGCGTCAAATCATCAACCAATAACCCCTTTACAATATGATATGACTATTATATATCGGCAGTTAGTGTATGAGGAGATATTTACAATAAGGCCATTGCAAAGTGGGGGTGGAGATGGGTAGTAGCCACCTTATTATGGCCATTACTGACAGCCTACACCTACTTGATACGCCCAACCATACCCACTTGCCCCCTATACAACCTATATATAACTCTCATAT
>Ga0075437_12305_pt1 | contig 17134 bp, 14 predicted proteins | sample MintriMetagenome_FD_74266 | JGI IMG/M metagenome (GOLD analysis project Ga0075437, IMG submission 74266) | Marine eukaryotic communities from Monterey Bay, USA to study complex ecological interactions - Minidiscus trioculatus and... | ecosystem: Environmental > Aquatic > Marine > Unclassified...
AACAATTATTGAATCTACCCTTTTGAAACTTAAGTAAGACCTGATATGGAGGATATAATGGTTAGGGCAGGGTATGAGATAACGCAGCTATGAATTTTCCCTATACCCCCAACAAATAATCCCTAAATAAATAATACATACAACAAATAACGTACCAAACTTCCACAGTACCAATCCACGTCTTCTTCCCAACTAAACATCCACAATGATGTTCAGCATTCCTCCCGTCAAATCCACAACTCCATAATATTTCCATAGTCCGTTGTATCTCCTCAACATTCGGAACGCCGCCGGGAAATGTCCCCGTCAATGTCGGTAACATACTACTAATTAACATTTGCAAATTACGATATCCGCAACTCCAATTATCAGATTGTAAATAATGATATGGTTGATGATTCCATGGGAAGATTTGTTGTTGTGTTTCAATGTTTAATGGTTTATATAACTTTGATATGGTGTTTGTTATTGATCCTTCAGTTGTTAGTGTGTTTGATTCATTTTTGAGTAAGTCGAGTAAGGAGAGTAATCCGAATGTTATTGTTGCACCGTCACGTGTTTTACGTGATGGTAGGGAGATATGTGATATCGGTGGAGGTGGCGGTGGCGGTGCTGATCTACTATCAGATGTTCTTTGTTGTCGTTGTTGATGTTGACGCGGTCTCTTTTGACGCATGGGCGGAGAGTATGACGACGGAGAGTTGCCGCCCACGCTTTTATAATTATTATAATTATAACCATTGTTATTATTCTGTTGATGTAATGATCGTTTCCTCCTTTCATCCAATTCTTCTTCATCATCCGAACTACACAAATCAATAATTGATCTGTGAGATTGCTTCCGTGGACTTAGCTGTGGACGTCGTACTTTTGATGGCGTATCTGCTGCCGCGGATGATGAGGTGTAGGATGATGGTGTAAAATTTCGATTGTTAGCATAGGACCGTCCATTGTCCATGATACTACCATTGTATGATCGTAGTGGGCCCAAGCCAGAATATTTTTCGTTGCTGTTGCCACCATTTAGTGCTTCAAGAGATGATGCGCTGCTTGATAATGATGATGATGGCCTACGCCGCCGACCATGACCATCCATTGCGTATGTATATTATGCGTGTCTATTATATATGTATTGCAATACCTCTCTTATTACACACTACTAACTACCAACCTTGGCAAATAATTACATACATAGCTATTCACTCACTCTAATTGGGAGTCTCAATACTAAATGGGAAAATTATTGTTACAATACTAGAGTTACGTGTTATACCAATACATACATATTAGACTAACAATAAAACATCGGTAGTAGAAGGGGTTGTATGAAATAAGCAATTGAATATTGTGTTCTTTGCGGCAGGTTATTACAATTTCGAAGTTAGTTATTACATACAATTACAAAATTGCTCTGTTTAGTAGAGGTGGTAGGTACAGAGAGGTAATAGTTACTAATATATATCAGGATATTCGATATAAGATATTAGGATGGGTAAGAAATCAAAGAGAAGAGGTAATAAGAAAATCACTAAAGGTACTACAGCAAAAGAAGAGACCGAGGCAGAAATACAACAAAGTATAGATCAACTTGCAATATCAAATTACGAGAAGCCCCCATCCGATGCAAGATGTTGGTGTTTAGATCAACACGATTCCGGCATGTCTATTGAGAGAAATTGTTCATGTAGGGGTGGTTCTGGCTTTGTTCATTTATCATGCTATACCAAGTACGCGGAAGGAGAGACTAAGAAAAGGTTTGGGGCACTTAGTAATGCAAGGAGTGAAGAGGAATTGGCCAAGATGGAAGTAGAGTTATTGAATGCTTGGGGTAGTTGTCCCACTTGTCATCAAAGTTTTCAAGGAAAGTTTGCAATTGATTTGTGGTCGAGATGTGCGGCATTTGTGAAAGATTATAATCCTGACTCAAACGGTTTATATTTATACATTGAAGCACTTACCAGCAAACTTACTTCAATGACTAATACGTATGGAAGTGAAGATACATGGAGATTAGTGCACAAGAATGAGGCCACTCATATTGCAAATGAATTATTGTCATTATATAAAGAGATGAAAGAAGAAAGTGATGAAGACAACCCGACTTTTATATTGCAGAAGGAAGGATTAGTCTATGAATGTCTCGCTTACTTCTCTTTGGGAGATGCAAGGATAAATGGCAATAAAGAAAGCGCTAAGGCTGCAATAGAATACTTTAAACAGACACGAGATAAGTACGAAGAGGCTGATATTGATGGTGACTTATCTTTCAAAATATTACAAATAGAGAGGAATATACGTCTTGCAAAGCATGAGTGCGGCGTAGAAAAAGAAAACACAGAAACTGAATTGAAAAGAAGTCGAGACTTGTACAATAAAGCTATTTCGAGCCAAGGTAAAGAATCACTGAATGCAATCGTAGCAGGCTCAGAGCAGCTAGCGATAGATCTGCATCTAGCTAAACGAGGAATAGAGTCTCAAAGACTGGTAACAGAATTGTATACAATTTGTAAGCGAATATATGGTCTTAACCATCCTACCACCAAACAGGTGATGAAGCACAAGAAAGATATCACCTTTAGAGAAGTAGGCCTTCCTCAACCGGATGGTAGCACACGAAAATTTCAAGTGTTACGATACATTGATTACAAGACAGTTCGTCTTTTGGGTATTGGGTCAAATCAGAGTATCGGGTTAGAAATCTCTGTCCCTATCTATAAAATCTGTATGAAAGAAGGTACTCCTATATTAGTAAGAGGAATACCTGAAGACGATGAAAAGAGTTGTCTGAATGGGAAGATTGGGGATTTGAGGTCTGACTACACGATTCACTTTGAGGATGAAAGCTTAGAGCCAACTAGACTATGGCCGATCTATTTCCAAATCCTATTCGACGAGTTGCCCCCTAAAGAATGATTACATCTACTAAATCTAAAGAATACCATTAGTCGAACACGTCACTAACTCTTTGTTTTGTGTGTGTTATTATATACTACACATATCCGAACTACTTTACATACGCTATTGATCTTCAGCCCCTCGAGATATTATACATCCTCATACCCATCGTATTATACATCTGTTCCCGCTTATGAATTTGAAGTACAGAATGAATGATGGATATTTTCCTATGCCCTTCACATCGCATCCAAAGTTCGTCAGCCTTTGCCATTCTCTCGAACTCATCATAATCGTGGCCAGCTGCTTCGTACCAGGCAGTAGCTATTGCCTCAATAGACCAAAGAGTCTGGTTTTCAATGTCCAATGCAATAGAGTATCCAAGAGCCTTCATTGCCTTCTGATACTTCCGGAAGTGCCTTCCAACAGCCACAGCGTCAGCCTCCCGAGACGTATAGTCTAGGCAGGGTGAGCAACAACATTCTTCTATGTTAAACAACTCCTCTGGATTTTGGAACTGGTACTGTATGTCACTATCAGTCCTTTTGTCATAACGTGACGGAAAGCCAAAGCATACACGCAGCTCTTCTGTGGTCACAGGCCTGTCTGTTCGTGAAAATACCTCCTCAACGAGATCTGATATGGGGTGCCTAATATTTCGAAACATAGCATTCTCTCCGAAATCTACAGTATTACCTTTCGAGTCAATCACGTAATATGCAACACCCGGCATGGATAGTTCACATATGAATCCACTATCCTCTTTGAAGTACCTGTCATACCAAGGTCGAAGAATTTTCTCGTAGTATGATCTACCATGAGGTTTATAAGTTCCATGTCCGACGACAGAGCAAGGCTTGACACCAGCCAATACCAGAGCAATTTCACCTATTACACAGATATGATTTATTGGGGCAGGCCATCCCAAGGTAGCATTCCAACCGGGCATTAATTCTTCTTGCACCTCACTAGGAAGAGACTTAAGCCAGGATATCTCAGATTGAAAGAGTTCATCAAAAATATCTTTCATCTCATTTAAGGGTGTGTTTGCATCAACAAATTTCGTTGCGGCATTATCATCAGATGGGGGCTTCTCATTATTATTTGATATGGCTAATTCATCTATGCCTTGTTGCAAATCCTCTGCTGTTGTACTCTTAGAAATCTTCTTATCACCCCTTCTCTTTGATTTCTTACCCATCCTATTATAATACTGTTAGAAGCAATCAATTTTAGATCATAAATTATATTATGTACAATAGTATTTGCTTGTTTGTGATATTTTTTGTAGTGGTTATGATACCTCACTGTCGGCATATCATATCTTTGTCGTTGTGAAGCATATCGGCATATACCAGAGAGGTTAGAATTTATAATTCTTTATTGGCCGAGGATTGCTTTCATCAATATGTAAATATCATCTTCAACTTAGCAATCTTTTAATTTTTAGTAATAGGGATCTTTGATACTAAATGGGACATAGATACACCAAGTAGAGAGGTTACAAGAGTATAATACCGTATGTTTGGAATGTTATGCAAAAATATTTTTTCATAGTAAGTTTACATAGCCGACCCATACATCGATTGAAAGCTTATGCAAAGGCCTATCCATTGATGCATCATATAGTGCTATAACACTTTTGGTACGTGAGTTATGTTGCATCCAATGTTGAGCTGAATTTTCATATTCGACTGCGAAGGAAGGTATCCATTAAAAATGTAGTCTTGATTACCTTTCACACCCAAAAATAGGCCACGAGTTCGATCCTCCATGGGTGCTTTTCAGACCGACTCTCGAATTGGAGGAATTTATTGTGAAGCCGCATTATGTACTAGGTCCTTTGTTCTGTTTACACTACACAGTTGAGAAACTGAACTGTGTAGTGTAAAAAGAACGAAGTTCTAACTCCGTATATTGACTTCAAAATAAATTCCTCCGTTTTTATTTTTGCATTTCTTTCCAAACATACGGTACGCAACACCCAACTAAAGGGAATCTCCTCTATTTATCAACACATAAGATTAATTCACCATAATCGACGTTATCGTAGCTGACAAATAGGTGTTATAGCACAACAAGATTATCCACACACAGCATACCTAAAAAAATAATTTGAAGGTGCACCGTCTTTCATAACACACAAACCATAAATATAATAAAACCAACACCACAACTCAAGCGCAACAAACAAAAGAAGAATAAAGATGGATGAATATTTCAACGAAGAAGATTTAATCAACGATTACATTAATGATGCAGACGAAGAAGAACCACCCTACGAAGATGAATATGACATGGAAGAACCAACTTCCAACAATAATAATAATGTTATTAGTACAGTGGGTGGCAATGCAATGGCAGATAAACATGTGAAAGGTGGTGATATTGCCGATAAGAATAATAATTTTGGTACTACTAATAATCTCAACATTGGTAATAATAATTTAACACAACAGCCTGATGATGGTATACCACAATCTATATCAACTTCAAATAACTCACCAGGTACTAAATCACAATCATCACGTGTAACTACTTCACCCTATAACAATAATAACAATAATAATTATTTGTATGGCATGGAACGTTACACAGGATTATCATCATGGCGTACTACTACTAACAAAAAAGATAAAGGTGGCGCTACTACCATGGAGGCTACTTCTTTTAAAAAAGCCAATCCAAACAACAATAATAATAATAAAGGAGGAATAGAAAGTGATGATGATTTGTCAATTGATAGTGATGATTTAGATCAGGGTCGTAAACGTGTTGCCGATATATCAACTTCTACCAACAACAGTGGAGTTGGTGGAGGTAGGTATGGATTAAGTGGCAAGGGCGGTGAGGCACAATTAGTACGTTATCGTGAAAAGGCTGAGTTAGTTATATTGGGACGTTCATGGGGTAGTGTTAGTAATACTACTAGCAATACTACTAATAATGATGGAGAAAAGAATGATGGTAGATGCTACTACACTAATCAAACATTACCAAAGTTAGGTGAGGATTCTATGCCAATAACATTATTGGATGGTACTATTACCTTTGTGAAACGTAATGCTAGGTATAATAATGTTGCTACTTCCACACCAAATCAAGATGCGAATGGTATGGATTTGGATTTAGAAGAAGGAGGAGAAAAGAAGAAGAAAGATGAGGGGTGTTTGTTAGGCGTGCCTATTAGTGAATTAGTCCGTCGTGCTGATATATTACAAAAGAGGGCTATATTACGTAAGGTTGAACGGGAGGCACGGTATGGTAAGGCTGTTTCCAATGTTGATGATAATGTGGACGGGGCGAATGATGATGAGGATAATGACGAAGATAAAGATGAAACAATGGAAGATGCCAAGAAGGAAGGAGAAGAGTCTGACAAACAGACTTCACCAATAAAGAAAAAGAAGAAGAAGGTATCATTCAAACAAGAAACTCAAATCCTCAATAAGAAACGTCAAGAACATAAACAGGCATTACAACAACAACGTTTATGGGTTGACAAACATGCTCCGACGTCTATATCACACTTGTTGTCTGATGAACGGACGAATCGTGAGGTATTACGAACATTAAGGGGATGGGATCCATATGTTTTTAAGAAGGATGCACCAAGTCGTCCCACGCCTGCTTGGACTTCTAATAAGTATGGTGCTGATAAGGATGGAAAGAAGAAACCATGGGAGAAGAAGAAGAAACAAGAGAAGGATAATGATGATGGTGACAATAATATGAATGCTCGTGCAGATGTTCGTCCTGATGAAAATAATCGTGTCATCCTCCTTTCGGGTCCACCCGGCGTGGGTAAGTCAACCTTGGCACATATTGTCTGTAAGCATGCAGGATACCGTCCTATTGAAGTTAATGCCAGTGATGAAAGGTCAAAGGATGCATTGACGGAACGTGTCACACGTGCTATGGAAAGTACTACACTTGATCTCGGTACTATGGGTGGTGAGAATGAAGGTGGTGGTGATGGAGATAGGAAGATGGGTAGTAGTATTCGAAAGGGTGGTAAACCAAACTGTATAATTTTGGATGAGATTGATGGTGCCGATGCCAAGGCATCAATTGCTGCACTTGTTGATATTATCCGTGCTGATATCCCTCCATCAGGTGCGGGAGGGAAGGGGAAGAAGGCTAAGGGTACAACCTACCTCCGTCGTCCAATCATTTTGATTTGCAATCACAAGTATGCACCGGCATTACGTCCAATCTTACCATTTGCACGTCAGTTTGATGTACAGCCACCGAATCCTGAACGATTAACTGGTCGACTACGTGCCGTGTTGGCAGCCGAACACATGTCCGTGGTGGCTGGTGGTATGTTGTTACATCGTTTAGTTGCAGCCACGGGAGGTGATGTACGTAGTTGTCTCTATGCACTTCAATTTGCCAGTGCTAGGGCACGTGAGTTGGCAGTTAAGAAACGTGAACGTGAGGGCATACAAACGGGCGATGGTGATACTGCCATCATGGTGGATATATCGTCAACATTGATGGCCGCTCTGGGTGATAATGGCAATGGTATGAAAGATATGCAGAGTGATGTAACAAGTACGGTTGCAACTGTTTTTCGTAAGGCAAAGGCGAATCAGAATAAACGTCAAAAGACATTAAAGGGGTCCAAGTCGTCAGCTTCATCTTCAACGCCCAAGGGTGTTGATGTTGTTCTCAAGGCTGTGGATCACTTTGGTGATAATTCCAAAACGTTGGATTGTCTCTTTATGAATGTTAATCGTGTATCATATGTCGACCCCACACTGGACCGATGCTGCTCTGCCTTTGAATGGCTGTCGGGAGCAGACACACTCCGTTCTCACAAGTCGAATGTTGCAATGAACAATAGTGCTGAACATCATGTGATGCAAAAGTCGTACATCCCATCAGCTGCGGCGGCAATTCATTTGTTGTGTTGCGTCGAGACACGCCCGGATTTGACATTCTCCACAAGACCGCTATCGGATTGTCATTATCAGAATCAAGCAAATGTCTCATTGGTGCATAGATTTGTTGAGGGATTAACTCCTCGGTCTAGACGAGGAGTGGGTGGAGGGACTGATACAATTGTATCTGATGTCATCCCGTATGGCCTATGGTTACTCTCTGCTGGTGATGGCAAACATGCCTTGTCAAGACCAGTGTCATCCGTTGATATACTCAGTGCCGAGGAGAAGCTTGCATTTAGTGCACACGTGGCTACTCTTCGTGCACTAGGACTGACCTATGTCAAGGACCAAACGTCTACCTATGATTCATATTCACCAACTGAATCCGCAGAGAATGTCCGATTGGAACCAGAGATTGACAAACTTGTCAAATATGAAGAAATGAACGAACATAGTGGCCGACGGGACATCCCTCCTCTTCTTAAGGAATTGCTAGCACATGGAGCATCCGTTGCTGCAATGAGGGAACGTGAGAGTCAAGCACAATTGGCACAGCAAGAGGCTATAGTAATGTCGGGAGAGAAAACTAAGAAAAAGCCACAGGTCGAGGAGGATGTTGCTTTACCAAAACAAGTTGAAGAAAAGCTACCGAGTACCACACCCAAGAAAAAGCAACCTGCAAAAGCTGGGTCTAATACTTCTGCAGCTAAGAATTTCTTGGGTTTCCGAGCTGCCAAGGCAAAGGAGGCAAAGAGTGCAGCTCGAGCAGCCAGGGTAGGATTTGATCGAACGAAGAAGGTTAAGCTTTCCAACTCGGGTAGTGGCGTTGAGATAACCAAGGTTATTCGGTTCAAGTATCAAAAGGGTTTTACGCAAGCTGTTAGAGCGCCTTGTCAACTAGAGGATTTGCTTTGATAGGTTTGAGAAAGATTAGATTGAGGAGGTTTCTTCAGTGCTGTTCTAACGTGTCACAATAAAGATAGGTCACCTTTACAACATTAGTCTACTTTACAAAGAAGTCTAACTTTAGATTGACTTGCCAATCATATAGACAACAAACCCGTCTGTTAACACAAATCACTCGAGTTCACCTAGGCAACATTTGTTCCCCTAGTCATCAACTGAGATAACATGTCCTTTAACTCTTCCATTGTCTTCTCAATCGATTCGACCTTATTCTCCATGGACTCGACCTTGCCTTCGATAGACTCGAATTTAACTTCCATAGTCTTCTCAATTGATTCAACCTTGCCTTCGATGGACTCGACCTTGACCTCCATCGACTCAATTTTGCTTTCAATTGACTTGACGTGACCTTCAATCGAATCAACTTTATTCTCCAACTTGCCCTGGCTTTCCGCAGACTCAACTTTACTCTCCACCAACAGATTACGGGTAAAGAGATCGTTTTGATCAGATTCTTCAGGTTCGGGCTTTGTTTGTTTCGCCTTCTTTGACTTCTTTGATTTGGAATCATTCACTGGATCCGGTACTACTGGGTCCATATCGAGCTTCATCATAATGCTATTAACATTAGCCATCATCGCATCCAATGTAACAATAATGTCATCTTCCTTGTTTTCAATGTCTTGAACTACACCTTGTATTGACTCAGACCCCCACAGGACATTAAGTTCGAAAAGTTTCTCGCCGGTACTAAGTCTACGACCATTTGAATCGATTCCTAGAACAACTTCACACCTTATATCTAAAGGTGCTACTGTAGTATTATAAAACGCAGCAAAGAATTGAACTCCTAGATAATTTGACCTAAGTAGAAGAGGTTGATAATATTAGAAACCATACAAGATATTAAGTAAAATAACGAAACCACTCACATGCAAGTTGTATACTCATTGACATTATTCTGAATGTCTGTATGACGATCCTGTAACTCAGAACGCATCTGGTGGTGTTGATCGCGCATGTTTTTGTTAATGGTATCTAAAGCCTTCTCATTCCTTTTATTTGGGGAAATGAATGTATGAGTTGTTAACAAATGAAGGAGAAAACATACAAGATCTTTTTTTGGCTTACCATTCATATGACGATTTGACATTGTAATATGTAGCTTTAGAGTACTCATAGCCATCTAACTCTGCGTATGGCCCGATAGCATTAGCATAGTATGCAATAGAAACACCAACATAGCTAAGAGAAGAGAAGTAAAATGAGAAAGACAATAATGATATCTCATCAAAAGAATATGTCATAGAGTTTTCAATACAAGAAAGAAAAGTAATCTACCGATCATGCATATTGTATATTCAAACGAAGGAACCATTATTCCCAATGGAGAGAAAATGGAGGTTTTAAACATATCACACTTTATTTTCACCTCTTTAAGGTAATCCTTCGTATTTTCCTTCACGGTATAAAGACTAAACTTAGACCATTTAAGAGCAGTAAGATGAGCCTTGTTAGACGGTGTCATACTTTTCATGTATTCTCCTTTGGGAAGAGAAGCAAACTGTAATGGATCATCATCTGGAAATGTAGTGGGTTGAAATACAATCTGATCAAACTCAACAGGAGCTCCCTCACTACTAGCTCCATCAGCAAGGAATTCTAAATCGTCGAAGAGAGGGTCACACATGAACTCATCAAACGTCTCACAAATGTGATAGTCATTACGATAGTCTGATTCATAACCCAGAGCAATACGTGCTCGTTCACTAAAGAAAATGATCAAATGTTTAGATTGTGAGTTAATACTTCAAACTTTCATACTCACACCCACAAGGAACTTACCACTGCTCCTGGTCACTTGCATCATAGATTTCTACCTCCTCTGATTCAACCCATTCTTCAAACTGTGGATTGAAAAAGTGATCATCTGGAAGTGGACGTGCATCGATACATCTTTGTAAAGTGATGCAAGGTGTAGGAAACCAATGTCCATTAGCATGAGAGCATGACTCAGACGATAGACCTGTAAACCAAGGTCCTCGTTTTTGACACTTCATGCCTTGCTCTGGATCATACTGAATTGTTTTAGAAGAGAAAACGGTAGATGAGGATGTGCAAGCCATCAATTAAATCAACAATCAACAATGAAGAAACTTACATTATATCCAAAGTGGTCATTATTAGCTGGAGTATCCAAGCAACAGTAACCTGGCATAAAATCATCAGGTGTCGGAGGATCAGGTTGCGGCCATCCTTCAGACCATCGAGGGAATGTAAGTCGAAGATTTTCATAACAAGAATCCCAAAAGGTGTAGCACCTTGAATCTGAATCGTATGGGTTTGGATTTCCACTCTTATAATCATCGAGCCAATCCTCTTGACAAGTTAGGTCTGGGTCATTTTTACAATATTGTACAGGATAATCCCATTCAGGATAGGTTGTGTTGAGATCAGATCTACAAGTTTCCCAAAAGCTATAACAAGCTTCATTTGTCTCAACAGTATAAGGATTTGTCTTATCCTTCAGCCATTTCATTGGACAAGTATCAATCACATCGACTTGTATTGTTGTATCAATACATGGAGGTTGAGGATACTGCCAGTTCGGATATTCCATTTCGAGCTTGTCACGGCAATAACCAAAGAAACGACTGCACTGAACTGTTTCAGGCTCTAATTCTCGGCAATAGAACCAAAAGTGATAACATCCAGTGTTTTTATCAAAGGGGTTTTTGGCTGAAGCTCCTTCCTTTACCCAACCTTCTTGGCATGTTTGATACTCGTCACAACTAGTCTCATTAAATGGCAGAAGGTCGGGATTATCTGGATAGGATATGCTCGTGTACTGACTTGTGTATGGATTTCCAGTTTTATAATTCAGCCATAATTCTTGACAATTTCGAATTGACTCTCCATCTTCAGATATACTTGTATCCTCGCAAAAAAATGGGCCATATCCTGGTAAAATGAAACGATTACCATTGTCCTGCCTGATATCTGTATACCAACCAAGCCATGATGGTTCGTCCATGTCGTTTGCAATATTTTGATACCAGTTAGTCCATTCATTGACGCTCTCAATAAGAGCAGTGTCAGTTTGGCGTGTGTACCAAGTATGCCAGCGAGGACTATTTAGCATTCCTGGCTGCTCATCTGCCCCACTTACCACTACATCATTGACAGTAAAATCTGTAGCAGTTAGTAAATCATTTGCACGTGCACCAATTGCAATTCCGATATAGAATTTGTCACCCACATCAACCGATTGGGCACTACCAACTTGTACCCAATCAATATCCCAACTAAAGTCTTCACTTTTTATAGTAAATTGCTCCCATGTCACAGAAGAACCTAAGCTATACTCAGCCAACACTTCATCACCACTGCCTCGTAGAGAAACAATTGAATTAGATATTCTGGCAATCTCGGTTGCAGAACCGATGCGGTTGTAAATCCTTACTTCCTTAATTTCTATATCCGATTCAAGGTCCACCTCCCAGTAGGCGTCTATTCAAATTGAATTCGTGTTAGATATGAGTAATTTATCCCATAGTAATTCAAGAAAATCATATAACTGCTCACCTCGTTCTGATTCAGTTTGCATCAAATTATTCAAATTTCCATCCACTGCGCTTTGTGGCCCCCATCCTGCTGAATCTTGCAATGTACTCGATTGTTTTGCTGGCTTACGAAGTGCTACATTATCACCATTCATATCGATTACTTCGACTTCTCTCATATGTAGATGGTTTCGACTGTTTGGTCTCGTTACTCTCACCTTTTGAACAGCTCGACTCCCTCTCTTGTAATACGAAGTCATTAAATTACCGTTCTTGACCGTTCTCAACCAAACAGGCCCCTGAAAGACGGGAGACTGACCATTAAAAGTTGAGCCACCACCTGTAGAAGATCTATAGAGTCCTCGCACACGCTCACTTCCATTTAGAAGTGTTAAATAGTGCCGAGAATTTGGTTCCAAACTTTCACGAATCATTAGTCCTGCCCTAGCATCATCTTGTGTACCAGTAAAGTCTTGTACCAAGATCTTAGTATCAATATACTCACCATACGCTGGAAGGTAAGTGTAGTGGAAGGAGTCACTCCCGAGAATGATGAATCCACTTCCTTGTAGAAGCCATGTGTCATCTGAATAGGAGGTTGATCCATCAACATTACTACCAATATCAACAGATTCAACCACCCATTCATTGACTTCACTCACGGCCTCGGCAATAGAATTTAGTTCCCCAGCAGACATGTAAGGACCCAAAAGGAAGTCCATACTATCATCACAGGCTTGTACTAGCGCCGTTGGGGGACTTAAAGTGGCACCGCAAAATGAATCGCCGTTCCGAGATAGACCTTCGGTATAAATATAACCATCAATAGTTTCTTCTCCGTGCTCAACGCCATCTCGTTGAGGGAATGTTAGACTAAATCCCACTGGAAAGTCGACATTACTAAATGTAAAATCGTTAGCCCATGCAACTTCACCGTTGCCAACGCCCTGACTCCATTGACAACCAGAGTTAGATGCACAATTATTCTCAAACTCAGCTGATGTACATAGTCTTCCACCATATCGACCACAATACTCCACAGCTTCGTCAAATGTACCAGACTTACAGCGGTCAGCTTCTGGTATAAGGGCATTTTCTAAACTTAGACGATACGGACACCAGCCTGGTGGACTTGGTGATACATTACTTGGAGCCTTTGCCCAAGGATCAGTATTACTTGTATCGGAGCAGCAAGCAATTGGATGAACTTCATCATTTGAGGCAAGACTTGGTACCTTGTTGGAGTTGGAACAATTCTGTCCAATATAACGAATGCATCGCAACCAATGCTTATTGTTGATGGCTTGATCTCGATCTTCTTTCATAGGGTTGACCTCGGCTAGAAACTGTAATGGACGGACATCGTACAGCTTTTGAAAGGACTTAACAACCCCCCCACAAGTATCAATACTTGTAGCTGGACACTGTGGCTCTGCCTCTGTTGATGACCACACAAGTTGTGTTGCAAATGGACACCCAGAGTCGTTCGCACAGTCTCTCTCAAGTTCGTCCTTTGTGCAAAGCCTACCTCCATTTTCAGCACAAAAGTTCTGGAGTTTATAAGGGAAAGAATAAGCTTCGAAGTATTGGAAATTAATGAGTAGAAAGTAGAAGGAACTAACATACCTCGGCTTGGTGAAATGATAAGTATTGACACTCTTCCTCATTCTTTTGTTTTAGTACATACGGACAAGATCCACTTTGCCTCATCCAATCAGAATCACCATCAAGATCTTCACTAGAGCAACAGCGGACTGCCAGGGCTGTACTCCAATGTACCTCCTCTGATTTCATGTCCTAAAGTAGATATTGGTGAGATGACCAGTCTAAAAAAGACACGTCCGACAGAAATATAGGGGATTAGAACTTACAGTTGACCCTGAAACATCTTGTTGGAAGCAGTACAATCGGTATCTATTATTACACCAGGTCTCATCTGTGTTTGTCCAACCGCTGCCTACTTGTTCCATGCGACCACTTAAAAGTAAATATGCATTAACAGAGTGTGAGAGATTTCTATCATAAGAGCATCTGAGATGATAAAAATATAAAATGTAATACTTACAAATAGCCTCTTCGCCCAAAAGGTGAACCATTACTGCTACTCCAGTCAATGCAATGATAGTTGCCCCTTCTACTACCACTACGCCATGTATTTGTCCACACTCTTCCACCACCTGTACCCCGTCCACGTTCATCGACATTGATTGAGTGCTGTAACGTACTTGACAGACCCGCCCAATTATTCGCAACCCTTTCACCATCGACAAGGTAGTAAGGTAGGGAGTCCAGGTAATCATTTCGTTCAAATCTATTTGTAGGGCTTAAATCTGAGTTGCTACCAGTGATCCATGCCCTGTAAGTTCCATCAAGGCCTGCCGCATTGGCACGAGCTTGACACTTAGAATCAGCACCAGAAACACCACCAAGGTTACCATTATATGTTTGAGAAGTTACAAACACCTTCTTAAAGGCACTTCCTTGTGGTACTGCCCAGTTCTGGAAGTCATAAAACTCCCCCATCGGCTGTACTTTCAACTTTGTCTGTGAATTAACAGAATCACAAACTTGATCAGTAGAGAGCTGGAACGTTCGTGTATTTGGTTCAGTACAAGCCTCATCTTGGTTGGGATTACAGGCAGTGTGTAGTTCATAAAGGACTGCAAAGCAGTTATCTCGAGTCACCTCCCCTAGAAAAAATGAAAGGGTAGATAGATGATATGTGTCAGTAATAAAAGCAACATTCGCGTACTCTTAGCCTTGTGTCACTTACCTGTTACACCTTCTTTAACACGTCTCATCTTCTCTAACATTTCATCTCTTGCATCAAAGACGTCAATGTCAGCCATATCATCGACGGTGAAGTTGGCAAAGTTTTCAGCCGACTGGTCATCTTCAATCTTTAACATACGAAGGAGGAGTAAGTTAACATGGAAACTTAGAAAGAAGAATCAACTCAAGAGAAACTTCCCCATAGACATAGAGTATACTTACAAATTGACCTAGGTTCATGATTGCATAATCGTATGGAGTAAGCTTCCCAGCACAGTCAAAGAGGCGCTCACATTCACAAAGAAACCGTTCTTCTTCATCTTCTTTGGCATCACATCTCTCCATGCATGTAGGGTGATCTTCTGATAGACGACGTCTGCTCTGACCGTGTTCGGTCTCCTGTTGCTTCCTCAACTTTTCAGCATATCTAAGCTTGGGAAATGTGAAACGTTGTCTGCCCTTCTTATTGCTGCTACCAGAAAGAAAGCTACGATAGTTTGGAATCTTGAACGTAGAACCAGTACGAGAAGGCTTAGTGAAGCTCCCCGAAGATTCTTCCTTGAAGTGAAAGTCTGTTCCAACACCTCGCCTATGATGGCCTTGATGATTGACGTCTGATGACGACAAGGCCACAACAGGAGCTTTAGCATCTTTAATCAGACGAACAGCTTGTTCAAAGTAATCAATTGCTTCTGTAAAATCGAACTGCTTTGCAATCAAAGCCAATTCTGTAGGTGTAGCGGTCTGAGCCATTTGTTGTAATTCCATTGCGTCATGTTCAGTAAGAGATAGATTCAGAGCAGCGAAATCTTCATCGTGTTCTTGATGGTTTGTCAAAGCTTGAGCAACAATGTGAGCATCACCAATGGCAGCAGCAACGACGGCACCATCACCACTTTGCATCTGCTTTTGAACAACCTTTATATTCTCAAGTTCTGACTCAAGAACATCTGCGACCTCAAGAAAGTTGGCAGTGTCATGACTTTCTAAGCCATTACCCCGGAGCTGTCTTTTTGCAACGTTATCAAGACGTTTGATACTTCCACTCAAGCTGACAATTTTCGAGGATGTATCTGTCTTTTCTTCATTCTTATTGTAGGTAGAGGAGGAGCAATAGATGAAAGAGTGAGCTGTCGCCTTGTGTGGGATTCTAAGGTTTTATGTACAAAAGAATACAAACATACCTGCATTCCAATTTCTGATCCATCATCCGTATCAAGGGCGGTAGCAATACATCCTAAGAAGAATAAACTTGCCAATATCTTGCTATGTAACCCACGTCCATAGCGCTTTGTCTTTAAAGAAGAAGATGGATGGAGACTACCAAAATGAGGCAGGACAACTAGGAGTACCAGCAAGCCTAAGAGTACCGTCAACCATGGCAATACTGCACTGGTATAAATAGGGCTGAAGTATGTTTGGAAAGTAGCCCCAAACAACAAGCTGACTGCCGTATCCTTGAGAAACAACAGAGCCTTGGGCGTCAACGAGTGGTCTGAAGACACATTAATTGCTACTCCCTCGAGGACTACCACTGCATGTTGGGCCTAACAAAGTAAAGAGATAAGACGAGTGATTCGAGTTAGATGTGTACTAGAAGAGAAACATACCAACATGCTCATTTTTCAACAACATATGTATCGTACCTTGAAAAGGAAAGCAGCAACCGATACAATGCTACCAACCATAACAAAACTTTGACGATTCTTCTTCTGAGATTGTGCAATCCAATGGAAGTAAGTTAAGGATAAGAAATATACATAGTGAGGGATATTAATGTACTAGTACTAGATACCAATCAATCAATCAATCTTAACTAACAAATGGTAATATGTATAATAAACACCAAACTTACGGCTAACAACAAGCTCGAAACGGTTCCATACGACATACTATTAATTGATACTTTCTTTTCATTATTCTTTTTATTTGTTTTATTTTCATGTTGAGTGTTGTGATGTGATGATGATGTGAAGAGACTTAATACCTATTATTTATACCACATTGTCAATAGAGATGAGAGAAAGATATTCGTATATTATATGTTAGTATGGCAACAATGTAGCAACGTGACACCCCCTTCCATACATCACTACTAACTCACATTGA
>Ga0075437_11907_pt1 | contig 17118 bp, 14 predicted proteins | sample MintriMetagenome_FD_74266 | JGI IMG/M metagenome (GOLD analysis project Ga0075437, IMG submission 74266) | Marine eukaryotic communities from Monterey Bay, USA to study complex ecological interactions - Minidiscus trioculatus and... | ecosystem: Environmental > Aquatic > Marine > Unclassified...
AACAGGTATTGATTAATCCTTTGCCACCCACCCCTAATGGACATACTAATCAGAATAATAATGGTACATCCAAATTATTAGATTTAGATTTAGCAACCTGCGTTTGCAATACGTGGACACCTATTAGTTCACTTCAAGATTTGATTGATTTTCTTATCCAAATACCTGTGAAACGTCGAGAATGGTGGAGTATTGAGGCGAATAGATTGCGTCATCAAGAGCAAAAGGAATTAGGTCTACAACATACTGCATCTCCTCAAAGACTTGCGAGCCAGTCAGTTAATGCATCCAACTCAACTAGTCCACATCGGCAGCAAGAACAACAAGTTGAACATCAACATTATCAATGGATGAATCATGATAAGAATCAGCAGCAGCAGGATCATCATTTTACTCCACCAAGTGAGATGGATGATGAAGATATGAGCATGATGATGGAAGAGCAACAACGGAATGATTTGGCTTTATCTCAACTATCAGGCACAAATCGGTTCAACGTTGGTTACGACCGTACAAGAAGTGATTGGGCAATGGGATAAAGAAGAAGAGGAACATGCTACCTTTTTATTTCAACCCACTGTCCTCAGTCCTCATCAGGGCCATTACTACGCTAATCCTACTAGAAAGTATTTGATGACAAAAAATTCACATTATTATTTTACTTGAACATTACACAACGACTGGCAATCATAATTATTCACATGAACTGAGTGTGGGGATGTTGAAACATGTCGTGTTGAGAGTACGAGTTGTATTCTCCTCCATAGTCGTCATTATACCCTCCTCCATAACCACCTTGACCTCTGTACTCTCCATACTCACCTTGAACACTGCTGTTGTGGTTCAAACTACTCTGATGTTGAAAGTTTGCTGCATTTGGATGTTGAGAGAAGCTGCCTTGTGTTGAATAGGTTTCGGGAAAGATAGACGGAGCCGCGCTAGTGTTGTTGTATCCCCCATGTTGTTGCTGCTGCGGATACTGATACTGCTGTTGCTGCTGACGAGGGGGTGGCACCATTGGTGTAAAGTCTACAGTATTTACCATTTGCATACCCATCGGTTTCTGCTGTTGGATTTCTGTGTTGGGCTGAAACAATGTACGTGGTTGGAATGGTGTTTCAGTTGGTAGTCCTCTTGCCCCTGCTTGTTGATTCGGCTTGTGTTGTGTCGAGGGGTCTGGTATGTCGAGAAACTCGGAATCATCAATATCTTCAAACTCATCATCTTCACAAGGTTCCATCAACTCTTCAAGGACCTCTTGAGCCTCTTCTTCTTCTCGACTACTAGTGCCATTTGACCCAAAGAAAGTTGCAAGCAACTCCTTGGACGCATCTCTAATGGGAACATCTTCCAACGTGTTGGCATTGGCAGTTCCTACATTGACTAATGTTTGCAATGTGTTCAATACAACTGATGAATCGCCCTCTTCCATCTCATATCTATCCGCCCAGGCATTAAACGTTTTCATCACATGATTGGCAATGATCTCTTGAGTAGGCTTCCCACCTGGTAAGAAATGTTTAGTTGCAACCTGTTGAAAGTACTTTGCCTTCTTTTCCCGTTTATCTGGTTGGAGTGAAGCTACTGTTGATTGGATAGTCTGCACAACTGTGGCCGAATCAGTTACAATGGCTGTTCGAGTTACGTGCTTCTTTTCTGTGGTTGTTTTGTCTCTGTGTAGCAATGATTGCTGTGCCTGGCTTACAAAGGAATCACGACGACCCAACTGATCACGCTGATGTTCACCGGATGGCAAGAGAAATATGCATAAGCTATTCTCAAACTTATCACGAAAAGTTGTTCTTAATGCATCGATGTCTAAACGATTATCATTGTCCCCATTTACTACTTCATTTTCTAGACGATTAGCATCATCTACGTCATATATACGAACGGCTAAACTGGGAACGCCAGAAATAAGGAGATGGGCACCTGAAAGCTTTTCCACTATTCGGAGCTTGTTTGAGAGGGGGCGTAGTCTAATTTCCCAATCCTTTGGAATTTCGTTAGCTTTCCTATTAATAAGGACCGTTTGAAACATTGGTATTAAGTATTACTGAAAAATGGTAATCTTTCCTAAATCGGTGGTGAGTTATTATGATCAATTCTCCCAATGGTGATGCTGAATTATATTAGATTGATATAATTAATTATTATGACGACGTTACTGGTGATATAATATAATCACACAATGGTCAATTGTCTCGACGATGGTAATTAATCAATATTTGTTTAGATAAAACTTCTTGCCGTCGGCGGTAAATTATTTTCGCTTCGTATCGGCGGCGGTATTTATTATTATTGTTATCTCCTTGGCCACTGTGCAGTATAATATCAGGGTTGCTACATCAATAGGAGTGTGCCGTCGATGAGAGGTGTGAGATGTTTATGTGAGGGAAAATGAGGTCGCGAGTAAACAGCTTCCACGACTCGAATCACAACAGTTGTACTCTCATCTACAAAGTTATTGATAGGCTTCTTCTCATTAGTATAGAGAACGGCAGATTGTGTGCATAAACAATGAACTTGAACATTAATACTGATAGTAGCTCATCTCCCAGAGGATGGAGGTATGTTCTTCTCCATTCGCCGAGAAATGGCGGTAGTTCAGCTCTACCATTACTTGTGCTCTTTTTTGGGGTTGGATTTCTACTAGGAGGTACGATGTGGAACAGCACTAGTGATATCAAGACGAATAAAGGCATGACTGTATCAGGGAGCATTCACGAACAGCCCCACGCGGAGAAAGGGAGGAAAGGGTCTCTCCCTCTTTGTTGGTTGATGTCGTTCCCGGTGAGTATACTAGTGTACCAGTGCATATCTTGTGAGTAACATATCTTGTGCACTACATTTGAATTTCATATATGCCTCTGCTCTTGCCATTTATATACAGAACTCTGGAACGTCATACACAAGTCTATTGGTACGAACTGTAACTCGCAAGAATACTGCTTCAAATTATGGTAAGGAGAACTGTGGAGAAGATGGTACCAGTGTACCAGTCTTCCCATATCATCAGGGTGGACCCTTCTACAGCAACCCACTTAGCCCGAGCTTAGTTCGGCCCACAAGTGGATTTATTCTAACCAAGACACATTGTGGAGGAAGATGTAATCAATGTGGTCCTAATAGTTATGTCGAGAGTTATCATACCTTTTCACACCGTTGCTTTGAAGGGGATCGTATTATAAAAGATGGCAACAACCAATTGGTTAAGGTACCTGGGTCATATTATAATAACAAGGATGTTCTAGTAGCCAAAGCGGTACATCTCATTCGAGATCCCTTTGATAATGTAGTCAGTAGGTTCCATTTGTCATATAAGGAGATGGTGAAGAAGAATGAAACTGATTGGCTTGTAAAGTTCCCTAAAACAAGGCAAGGCTTTCGATCTTTCTGCAAGGATCAAAGCAAGCGATACCGTCAAGATGAGCAGAAGAGCAAGTTTTATACGTATGTCTTTGATTATGCTAAAGGTGTTCCGTGTCATGCCGACTTTTTCCGATACATCCAATGGCATAACTTAGCATTCATCACGTCTGCTGAGTTGGAGATTCCTACCATGATTATTCATTATGAAAATTATACCACTAACTTCAATCAGACGAAGGATATGTTACTTGACTTTCTTGATCAAGAAGACAAGTATGAACCACCTCTCTTTTTAACTGGCAAGACATATGACTACTTTGATAAGGAAGAGAAGACTGCTGTGGCTCGTATGTTCAACAAAATGGCTCATAAGAAGACCTGGGAAAGAACTAAACATTATTTGAAGAGTGAAGTTGAAGATGTTTGATTGTCGTACTATGATGTGTTGTTGGGTGGATGTATAGTGTAGAACCCCAACTAGCCAGTAGCTTATGATGCTGTTGCATCTTAATCTTTATTCTATCAAGTCGATTAGACCTCTTCCTTCTTCTTTTTCTCTTCAGTCTCCTCCTCGTCGGACGATAGGTCAATCTCAATAGTTTCAGTTATTGCCTTCTTCTTTTTCGCCACAGGTTTCTCTGACTTCTTCTCTTCCTTGTCGTCATCATCAGATGATAGGTCGATTTTGATAGTTTCATTTGACTTCAATGGAGCAGCAGCTGGCTTCTTTTGATCGTCATCATCTGAATCATCTAATGTAATCGGTTCATTATTTGATTTGGCTGCTTTTGCCCATGGCTCATCGGACAAGTCAATTGGCTCATTGGATTTGGCAGCCCTCTTTCGCTTCGACTTGGAAGAACGTTCTCTGTTATCCAACTGTTCCAGTAGATTGCAGATTTTGCTAACCTTTGGGCCCAAATGCTGACCATCACCCTTAACCCAAGACCACATCTCCTTTTGGATGAGTGATCTTTTCTCGAGGAAATGTTTGATCATTATAGGTTCGAATTCAACATAAGGATTGTTATTGTTCAGAATAGCAGTAAGATGCTCTTCAATGGCAGCACTTAGGGTATGACCTCGGATCGACTTGTTATATGCTTTACTCTGAGCGTCTCCTTGCGGCGTTCCTCTTTGTCGATCATAGCATGGCTCATTGAAATAGGGATCGGGCACTAAAATGAGACTTTGGATACTAATGAGAACTTGTAATAAAGTTGATTGTCCAGCAATCCAGCCTGGTCCTGCCCAAGTTCCGAGCAGTGATAAGCAAACCTTTCCACAGTTGTAGAGGTTCGGATTGAATCTTATGCGGCCGCCACCGGTTGTTAAAAACTGAACCTTTGGATTTGAAGTAGGATAGTTTGCTGGCATTGAAATATCAAACATGAAGCATCCATTAGCATATGGAGTTTCATCTGGCCCTATAATCATAACTCTTAACATATCAAGTCTGTTATTGATCACTCGACAAAAGCAACTGCTGCCATATTCTACTGGAAGAGCAGTTCTATATGCTGCCAATTCTTTGAATAGAAGACGTGTGTTGAGTGTAGATGGCGCCGAAGGGCTTTTCTTCAAGAAGAAATGATTTTGCATAGAATCAACACTATCAAAACGTAGAGGTCCCAACTTTGATTGATATCTTTCCCTCATACTAATCACACTCAAATCTGCAATTGGTTTAGCAGCCACACATCGTCTTGATATCTTTAGTGCTGCATCTGCTACTTCACTCACTTGCGTTGCCAAATCCACATCGTTTTTGTCCTCTTTTGAATAACCCGACTCATGTCTTTTCAAAATATCCTTTGCCTGATTATTGAAGTCTAATAACCAATATAACACACCCTCCTGATCATCAGCTGCGCCCCATATAGTTCCTAATATCTCATTTGAAGATAGGATTCGGCTTACATCCAAGGCAATATTATATAGATCTTTTCTCTTATCCCAATCTGTTGGTACTTGATTCCTAAATATATCAGAAAGAAGTGTAGATACCTTCTTCCTATCATCTTCATCAAGGTCAATATCTTCACCACCCTTTGATGCAGTCTTTTTCTGATATCCGAGCTGTTTTTGAATTTGCTGTGATCATAATTACATAATTTATGCAAATGATGAGTATATGCACAAATACATTATACGAATACACGACATGAAGCAATACCAAACTTACCTTCAAGAAACGAATGCTTGCCTTGTCATCTTTTGCTTCCGCCTTTTGTGCTTTCTTTCTTCCAGCAACTAACTTTTTGTTATCATCTGGTCTTCCTCCATATCCAGTACCATGCCCTTCCATTGAACCTCTTCCTCTTCCCCTACCTCTGCCCCTACCAGGTGATCCTCTTCCTCTACCACCAACCCCTCGTCCAAACATGAAATCCATAATCTCTATCAAATGTACTACAATATATTATATTCTCCGGTCGAACTATAGTATTTGAAGTGCTGATATTATACAAGTGTTTAATGATTGTAATTTTTTTTAATGCAAGCATAAAAGATATGTTTCTTGTCTCAAGTTACAATTCTACTGTGAATACCCTATAATATATCTACCGTTCCTATTCAGGGACAAAGTAGACGAATGGCTTGAGATGAGGGCTTGAGAATGCCCCCCAAATTATGCCCCCCCAAATTAAAAGCACTCTCTACAAACAATCAACTATCAACCCTTGTTTACTACATATTGGTTTGAATAGTTCTCTTTGTATATTGACTGTATAGATGAAAGATAAAGCGTCTTCAACTCTCTAAAAGAAGTAAGGATACCAAACATTGTTCTGACAAAATATCGTCTTAGCAATTTATGAATCTACCTCTCACATGTGTCATGTCAAGCAGCAATCTCATCAATCATCACTCATCTTCGGCGGCGTTTATTGCGAATTGGCACGACGACTCATTATGATCTGATCTACTCTCAACACTGTCAATGCTGAATCAATTGCTAGTTTCAATGCAGATGACTTTGTGGTGTACAAATCCAATACACCAGTATCATCACTAACTCCCGAAGCATCTGAGATGCCCATCTGATCAATATCAACACCAGCACTGGTCTTTCCGCTAGTATGAGCAGCTCCCAAGGCAGCTAGTACAATAGCCTGATCTAGCCCAGCATTCTCAGCCAATGTTCGGGGTACAACCTCTAGTGCCTTGCCAAAAGCTCTGATGGCATATTGATCCAGTCCGGGGCATGTATCTGCAAAGGCACGAACGTTGAGGCTCAATTCCATCTCAGTTGCACCAGCACCAGGGACTAGCTTCCCATCCTTACATGCGGTCTTTGCGGCGTGTACACCATCGTCAATAGCACGTTCCAGATCTGCCAAAACGGACGATGTGGATGCTCTCAACACAATAGTGGATAACTTGCCAGTCTTGGAACCGTCAGATTGAGAGAAGACTGTCACAGGCCGTCCTCCAACTTCCTTCTGATGAACATGATCACAATATCCCATCTCATCCGGTGTAGGAGCTCCCAACCGTACCAATGCAGTTGCACCCGTGGCTACACACAACCTACGAAGTTCCCACTTCGATCCAATCTTTAGGCAGAGCATGCCATATCTTTCAATAAAATGCAAAGCCATCTCTGATACGGTACCTCCCGCAACACATACTTTGACCCCCGAATCGGCAATACCCTTGATAATTTCTTCCATTTTCTTCTCCTCTGATTTGTTGTAATTTTTTAGATCATCTGCATTCTTCATTAGTACTGTTCCCTTAGCCTCGGTGGCCGAGGCTTCTATACCACATCCAAATACTACAATCTTTGCATCCTTAGCAGAGGTGAGGGTAGTTTCTAAACCACGTAATGCAACGAATCCATGAACTACATGAGATTGTGAAATATCACCCCCAAGGATTTTAGCAACACGAACTGAATCAACAGAGAAGGATGCTTTGCCGCCTGATGACATTGTTCCCAAACATGCCTCGGCAACAAGAGGAGCTAGAATATCTTCCGAACCAAGATGCTTGGCCGCCAACACTGGCTTGACTACACGTACCAAATCATCCTTAGACCTGCCATCAGCCATGGGTGATACCAACTGGCACAATGGTGGTAAAAAGTCTTCCAACATCTTCTCCCCAGCCTTAGTAAATCCTGAAACAACATCAGAGGGATGTAATCCCATGCGGAATAAATCCTCAGTCTGTGCTAATAATTCACCAGCAAAACTAACAACTAAATTGGTACCATCGCCACATTCAAAGTCTTGCGCTTCGGCCGCTAATTGCAACATCTTGGCGGCAGGGTGTTCAACTTCCAATGTTTTAACAATTGTTGCACAATCTGATGTGACAATAATTTTACCTAAATGGTTAACAACTAGTTTGTTCATACCATTAGGTCCAAGAGAGGTTCGTGTAATTGTACTAATTTCTCGGCATGCCTCAACATTACGCAAACATGCCCCTTGACCCTCCATTGATTGATGACCTTTCTTGAGCATACCACCAAGGCCAGCGGCCTGATTATATGCCATTGATTGTGCCATATTTATTGTTATTGTTTATATTAACCTAATATCAAGTTGATAGTAAACCACAACCACAAATTATAATAAAACAAAACATATTATATTTGTGAGAAGAAGAGTTTACTAAAAATGACTACACACGGGATGAGAACAAACCATACGCTACTTGCCTAATAATTCTATTATCAATTATATGTACCAGATCTACGCCTTTCTCTTTCACCTTTGAAGCACTCCAACAAAAAATAAATGACAATCTGTACTGTACTGACAATAAAATAATATCCCAGTTATTTTAAAAGACTCCCTATTACAAGTACATTATACCTCTCTAAAATAAAATTATATCGTACTTATCAAGAGCATCAACTAATATCTATAATGCAAACACAAACCATGCCGACATTTGGAGTAGGAGAACCAACTGCTCAAGCTGCTCCTCAGGTACTACCTGTTGGGACAGCGACTTTAAATGGCACCGTGAGTCATTATATCAAAAGATATTTCTTGTGCAAATGTTTTGTGAATGTCTTTCGACCAAGGTAGTATGTGGAGTGATGGGTGCCAGGATTGTAATTTGATATTAGTCTGATATATCGTCACTTCTATAAACTATTGATAATCTCTTGATTTTATAATACAGCTTACTCGAATCGATATCTCTCACTTCTATCCTTGAATAATAATATTATAGTGGATTCTTGATAAGCACCGTGGATCACCTTCAATGAGAGGATATCTTGAATGTATGGGTGTAACAGAAATTGCAATTGAGGCACACGAAAAGGGTGAAGCGGATCATGATACCATCAACATAATTGAATTTGATAAGAAGTACTTTAAGATTAAAAAGCAAAGTCGCGTGACGGATATGGGGTTAGAATTACAGCTGGGGAAAGAATTCAAACAAACATTACCTGGAGATAGAGTCAAGACTGTCCTTGCTACATCTGATGACATCCCGAAATGTGTTAAAATAGTTAGTAAGATGCCAACAATGAATGGAATTGCGACTGTGGTTGATACGAAAACACTACAAAGAGATGCAACAGGAAAGTCCGTGTGTGTATTATTATGTGAATGCGAGTGTTGAAGGTCTCGGTGATTTGGCTGACTTCATTGACCTTTAACCATTATGTGATTGATGCCTTTACAAACCACGTACACTAATAAAAGCTACTATCTCCTCTCTTCATCTTCATAACTTGTGTAACGCGCATCTTCCAGGTTTATTGGTATTAATTCAAACATTGGTGATTAGGAATGAGCGAACGAATAAAGAACAGACGACTATTAGATACTTTGTGCCACACGTGGGTGAGATCTCTGCTCCAGCAATAACTGCAAAGGGGACAGTGGGTACCAGGTAGGAGGTGGGATATAGCTGAGGGGTACTGCTTTGCCTAGTTCATATAACTTTAAACTTTTATTTGTTACCAAGTGTCAGTATGCACTGATGCTTCCATCTATCATAATCAGAGTAAGATTTTATACTTCTCTTTACTAGGCACATGATGAACAACAAAAGCTCCATCATATGATAATGTTGCATATACCCACGGATCACTTAAGCTCCATGCAACATCTGCAGTGGCGTCAGAACATTCAAATCTTGTTACCCTGATATCTGCAGCATTTGATTCATTATTACTTGACTTTTTGCCTTTGTCATCATCATCAGCCTTGTCAGATTCGTCGTCTGGAATATTCTCATTCCACTGTTCTTGGTCAGTATTGGCGTCTTCCTTCTCTCCAGCCAAGTTGTCATCATCGCCGTCGTCGTCATCATCTCCACCATAACTTGAATTATCGCCAACATCACCATTATCTTCTTCGTCGTCATCTAAATCAAGTAATGGAGCTGATGAGCAACTAGAGATTCGCCATAGATTTGCAATGCCATCTGTTCCGCCAGAGAGGATAAGCTGGTCATAGAATGGATTGTAAGTTGCTCGTGTTGTCCAATGAGTGTGACCTCCACGAACAACCTTGAGAAGTGGTGCTAGTAATGGTGTTGGACTGCCACTACTCTCTGTTGCAAGTGGTTCTAGACCATCTGATCTATTCGATAAGTGCATTCGTATATCCCAAAACTTTAGTGTCGCATCCATACCTGATGTAACTACTACATTCGATTGTAAATGATTGTGAGAGACATCTGTAACTCCGAAATTATGAGCAGATCGAATAACACTCATTCCGCTACTAGACGCTGGAGCTCGCATATCATAGGTAATAACATCCACTCCAGAAGTTGCAAGAATGTGATGTGTGTCATGTGGATCCCATGAACATCTGCGGGGTAAGGCTGTATTCATTACAGGAAACTGGTTTCTACGTCGTCTTGATGATGCAACGCCACCACCATCGGATCCTGTAGACCAGACCTCCTTAACATCAGATAGTGAAGAAATATCCCATAGACTAATTGGTGATATTTTGGCATCCCATCCAACAGTGATTAAATTACCTCCTCCATCTGTTGATGATGAGTCTGCCAAATCATACAATGCATCGCCCGATGAATTAGACGGTGATAGTAATGGATTCCATAAGATCTGTCCTACACGCTGTTCCCATCCTGTAGTTGAAGTAGTATTTGTTAATCCGTGTGGAATACTAACAACTGATTCCAATTTCGATTCAGAACGTTGTTGTTCATCATCTTCATTAAAGGTAAACTCATCCTCATCATTTGCACCATCATTATCAGTACCCAAATCTGGTATACGCCACAATGTTGTGTGAAACTTTGTCAATGGTATATTCTTTTTGTTATTATCTTCTTCGTCCTCGGTTGCAATACTATTTTCAATATATACGGATCCACCACCGCATGTTGCAACCCAATCAGATCGTGTAGGATGACATGCCATTGACCATGTTTCTCCTGTAGGATGTACCCATGACGTCTCCTGTGTTAATTCATGTGAATCTTCATGGTATTCAAGTAGATACAATTTATTTATACGGTTTTCATCTTCTTCTTCAATTAATATACTAGTACTATTATTGTTATCGTCTCCATCCTCATCAGTTGTATTATTGGTATCACTTAATTTGGATATCGAAGGTATAGAAGACGATACTAAAAAACGATGACTGGTTAGAGATGAGTTATCTAATAAGTAGTCTTCATTGTCATTATCTTCATCATCTGATTCTACTACTTTGGGTGATGAAGTTTTTGAAGAAGAAGAAGATGGAGCTACCGACACAACACTACGGCACGGCCGATTTAATGAATAGTCTATATCTTGATCGGAGAACATCCCGCTATTGGTGTAAGTAATAATAAATTACTGCTGACTGCAGCTATTTAACCATTATCCATACCATACCAACCTAGTAAAGATACCGTCTACACTCTCATAAAAAGATACTGACTCTTTATGTCGCAAGTAAGTAGAGATAATTAATGAAGTAGCGTATCGTATACTATCATACAGACAACCTAGTGTTCAATATCATATATCGTTCTCTAGATTATGGCAACAGCGAGAGCTTTGCTTCTATTACAACATTGAGTCTTTGCAACAAAACAGCATAGTATGGATCTTCCGACATATCAAGATGTACATAATGCGTCTGAAGTTCTTGCTAATATCGCCCATGTTACTCCTCTAGAAACATCAAGGACATTGGACAACGAACTTGGGGTAAATGTTTTCATCAAGTGTGAGAATCTGCAAAGGATTGGAGCTTTTAAGTTTCGTGGAGGATATAACGCAATACATCAACTCTCCAAAGAAAACAACGAGTTAAAACATGTATTAACATATTCTAGTGGTAACCATGCCCAAGCCATAGCTCTTGCATCAAAACTCATTGGTATTGACTCAACAATTATCATGCCAAGAGATGCACCACCTCTAAAAATCGAAGCCACTGAAGGATATGGAGGCAATATTGTGTATTATGACAGATATACTGAAATAAGAGATGAGGTGGCAGAAAAAGTAAAGAAGACTTTACCATCTGAGGGAACAGTCTTTATATCACCATATAATCACAAATATGTTATTGCAGGGCAAGGGACTGTAGGGAAAGAAATGATTGAACAATTGCCTCGAGGGAAAGCATATGATTACCTCTTTGTATGCGTGGGCGGTGGCGGACTAATTTCTGGCATATCACTAGCAGTGAAAGAGTTGTCTCCAAATGAAAATACAATAATAATCGGAGTGGAACCAGAAGCTGGCAATGATGCACAGAGATCTTTAGAGTCTAATGAAATTGTACACATTGATACCCCCCACACAATTGCAGATGGAGCCCAGGAAAGTCCGAGTTTGTGTTGTTTTGTTGTGTGTTGGTGTTTCAATATGAAGACACGGCCTTCGAATACTTCTTTTGAACTTATTTGCCTTTAATTGATTGCCTTTGCAAGCCGCATGTACTAACAAAAGTTACTATCATCTCTCTTTCACCTTAAAAGACGCAGCACTTGGGCAATATTACTTTTGACATCATGAAAAGGAATATAGAGCAAATCATTACTGTAACAGATGACGAACTTATACACGAAATGAAATTCATCGGAGAGAGAATGAAAATGATAGTAGAGCCCACGGGTTGCCTTGCTTTAGCCGGATTAAGGAAAATGTTCAAGAGTGGAGAGATACCAAAAGGAAGCATATGTGGCGTAGTGATATCAGGGGGGAATATTGACTTGCCGAGATACTGCCGATTGATCTCTTCTTCATAGATGTAAAGAGAGTTTTATCTTTATTTCTCTCTTCTCATTAATTATCCCCGAGTCGTTGTCCGCCGCTCCCCCAGCTATGTCCTCTTGTTGTAGTTGCAGCCGAGTCTGAAGGTGGGTTTACTCTACCCGGTGCTTGCCATGTATTATTTCCCATCCCACCACTCCTTCCTGCCGGTGTAGCAGGAGCAACATACGCTCCAACACCAAAATAATCAATCAAAAACATTGGAGTATGTAATAAATCTTTGTTATATACTATTGGTACGACGTCAACCAAGAAGTAGAATAGATGTCCTACAGCAATACCATGTAATAAATCAGCATACATGCCACCCATTAATACACTCAATATTAAATAGGCAAATGGTAGATGGATTGCCTTCATTTGGATGCCCCAAATAGAAGCAGGAGCAGTGGGATGACGCTTACTCCACACATAAAGGACGAAGAACATTAGAGTTCTTGCAAATATTGGTGGAGCTCCTAGCCCTATCATCAACATGACTGGATATGACAGAAGAGTCATACCCATACCAAACATAATTGCAAATACATAATCAGCCGTTCCTCCTCCAGCACCAGTATTGTATGGTTCAGTTTCATATCTTTGACTAAATGATTGTAACATGTATAATGCCATTAATGTATTGAAATCAAATTTACCAACAAACAGGAAGGGTGTTAGGAAACGCCATATTTCAAAGTTCTCAAATACGTTATCCCAAATATATATAAGCTTCATTGGTGATACGAAGCCGAAGTTTCCAGCACATGTTGTGATGAGGGCTGCACCAAACCAATAACGAGTGACCAAAGGTAGTGATTGAAACCAAGCCTGGAAGGAGAAAGATGAAGAGAGATAATAGTAACATGAGTTAGTCATGAGATTTGCAAAGGCAATCAAAAATTCACATGAAAAGAATACTAACGCGGACTTTCCTGTGGGCCGCCCGTATCATCTATTTGTTGTACATTATTAGCAGGTGGCATATTTGAATAGTTTAAGGGTTTGTTATTAAATTAATACTACGATTGAACAATCAATTTGCTATTTTTGGAATGTGGTATCTTTTTGGATACCGGCTCGAAGAGATTAGAAGCAGCAGTAGCCCTTCCTCATGGGGTAATAAGATGCTAGTTAGTACACGTACATCAAGCGCAAAGGAGATATGTTTGGAAGCTAGGCAAGTTTGTGAGCTCTTGAATGTTGTAAACTGGATAGAGGAGTGCCATACTATCTCAAATCATACATTTATTATATTTAACTCTACTTCAAAACATCACTCGTGCAAGCAAAATTTAAAGACGTGATACCTGATCATCCTCAGGGATTACATCTCCTTCATACTTTGTTGTTAGAATGTGTGGATAACAGACAGTTGTTAAGAATTCATCAAGTTTGTCTTTTGTAAGCATATCCTCAACCTAATAGAAGCAAGAGATGTACATAGTCAGCTCAAACATGTAGGTTACATTGAGAATACTCGTACTGCAAGCTTATAACAACTTACCAATTTGCCGGCCAAGAACCATTTTCCTCTATCCTCTCCACCAGTTCGACGTTTTACTTCTTCATGAACGAGCTTTGCAATCCTTCGTTTAGTAATGACTACTCCGTCATCCTCAGTTTGACATCCATGATACTGCCACTGCCAAATCTGAGCTCGAGATATCTCTGCCGTTGCAGCGTCTTCCATGTGATGATTCAAAGGAATACAACCAATACCACGAAGCCACGCCTCGGTATATGCAAGAACAATAGATACACTGCAATCAGGCAAGAGATTGGTTAGCTTGATCATATGAGAGCTGTTGCAAAACAAGTAAGCACAACTACTTACCCCTTTCGAAGACCATCGCTCGTGATTGCTTTGCCCTTAGGTACCACTTGTAGCTTTAGCAAATCTGCTTCGGTCACATCTTTACCAGCTAAGCCTGGGTTCTTGTTGATTTGATTAGGCATTGGCATGTAGTCATCAAACACTTGCTTAGCCAAGGTCACCAACGCTGGATGAGCGACCCATGTACCATCATGTCCAGCCAACACTTCTCTCAGCTTATCCTTCTTGATGCGAGCCATTGCTGCATCATTCGCGGCAGGATCTCCTTTGATGGGAATCTGGGCTGCCATTCCGCCCATTGCAAATGTACCTCTTTTATGGCAAATGTAAATCAATCGATCCACATACGCCGTTAGCAATGGAGTATCAGTCATTGTCAAGTGAGATCTATCAGGAGCAATCTTATCATCGTGACACTTGAACTTTTTGATGTACGAAAACAGATAATCCCAACGTCCACAGTTTAGACCAAGAGAGTGAGCTCGAAGTTCATACAAGATCTCTTCCATTTGGTATGCAGCTGTGATCGTCTCGAGAAGAACAGTAGCCCTAATGGTGCCAGAAGGTACTCCAAAGTAACTCTGTGCTGCTCTGAAGACATCGTTCCAAAGTCTTGCCTCTAAGTAATGTTCCAATTTAGGCAAATAGTAGTATGGTCGTGTACCATTTTGAAGCAGAGCATGAACATTATGATAAAAGTACAAACCAAAGTCGAATAAAGAACCTGGAAGATGCGCGTTGTCACGATTCATGAGGATGAGAGAAGTGAATGAAACATTATGTTAGTACATGTGATTCAAAGGCAGTCAAATAATGGCTAATAAAGGCCAAATGAAGTACCCAAATCGCCGAGTCTTCATATCGAACACATGAAATCATATGATACAAAGATACTAACGCGGACTTTCCAGATGCAACACGACCATTAACTGTCACATGTGCTTCATCAAGATGCCATCCTCTAGGACGAACAAACAAAACAGATGTCTTATCTTTCAATGCATACACTTTTCCTGTTTTGGGGTTTGTGTAAGTGATTTTACCACGAACTGCATCTCGTATATTGCGTTGTCCTTCGGTAAGATTCGACCATGTAGGACAAGTTGAGTCCTCGAAGTCTGCCATATAAACATTTGCTCCAGAGTTGAGACCATTGATGACCATTTTACGATCGACAGGTCTAGAGAATGAGGAGAAGTGAGATACATATTATATCTTATATATATCAAATGCAAACATTGCAAAAAAACTTACCCAGTGATCTCCACACGTCTATCCTTCACATCATCAGGGATAGGAGCACATTGCCAATGTGGATCATCAGTAGCATGAGAATGTGGCTCTCGCATAGCTCCACCGCTACCGCCGCTCTTTCCCTCGAAGTGAGGCACTGCTCCACTATCAAATTCCATCGCTCGACTTGCACGGGCATTCAACAATGCACGACGACGGTCTTCAAACTTATGACATAGATAACCAACAAAACGAAGAGAGTCTGGCGTAAGTATCTCACTGGCTGCAGCACATATAGGTGCGTGGACCTCGACATGAACTGGTGTGGATCTGGCTTCCATTGTAGAATTAAGATATGATGTGATGAATGATGTAATAATAGCAAAAGGAGAGATACAAAGATATGTGTGATGATCGTTTGGAAATTATGATATGAACTGCTTACTCCCCGAATAATGCTTCTGTCAATGATGATGCTACTTATTGCAACGTTGGCGTCATGCTGCTACATATGGTATCAATTGAGCCCATCATTGACACCTATTTAATTCGAATGACAACAAAGTTTGGCGACCAAACTGTCAAAGATTTACTTGACATGGCTGGATTTACTTTGTTTACGGATAGAGTTCAGCAGCAACTACATATCATACATCTTTTATATTATTCTCATTTGGAAAAACGGATGTTCAAGTAGTTCTGTAGCTGATATTGGTTCTTCTCTCTCCTCATCTCTTCCTTTATACCAATCAGACAATCGCTCTCGGGCCAACAACAAGTCACCAAGCAAGCTCCAGCCAGCCTTATCTTCTCTATCTAATAGCTCGACGACATTATCCCACACGTCTTCGTTCTCACAGTAGTCACGGAAGGAGTCCATATCTTTATCAAAAATCTCGTTAAATAGACGTTGCCAAGTATCATCGTCGTTGGCTGGCATAGGGGCAGAGAGTGTTGCAGGTTCAGCGAGTGTGCTGAATAGCATTGCAAGGAAGACAAACCCAAGAGCTTGAAGGTCTTCTGCCTTGGCAAAATATTCTGCAGCATCACTTATTCTATCGTCTGCTGCAACTTGGTTCTCATATGAGTCCACTGCTGGTATGCCAAACATACGAGATCTTATTCCAAATTCCTTTTCCTGTGTTGCTTCTTCGATACTTGCACTGAATCCCCAATCGGATAGTATTACTCTTAGCCTTGCGAGGACAACAGCATAAGGACTTGTTGCTTCTCTTTTATCTTGACCAACACTACTAAGTATAAAACTATTTCTACCAATACTTCTATGGACAATGCCAGCCTCGTGGGCTGAGGCTACGGAAGTCAACATTCCTTTTAGTATACCCTGAACCATATATCTCGCCCTTTCATTAAAAGGAGGAAGCAGCGGTGCTTCCATTGGCCCTCCGAATGGGCCTCTCTTTGGTGGCAATTTAGATCGTTGTATGATTGGTATAAAGGA
>Ga0075437_14712_pt1 | contig 17095 bp, 10 predicted proteins | sample MintriMetagenome_FD_74266 | JGI IMG/M metagenome (GOLD analysis project Ga0075437, IMG submission 74266) | Marine eukaryotic communities from Monterey Bay, USA to study complex ecological interactions - Minidiscus trioculatus and... | ecosystem: Environmental > Aquatic > Marine > Unclassified...
AGATAAACTTACCAAGCTTTTGTGTACTCGTCCAAGAGTCTCCCGTTCTTTCAAAGATATAGACTGATCCAGAGTCCACGCCGTCATCGCTATCATCACCCCTCGCACCTACTACAGCAGTATCCTCGTATATGGCTACACGGTTCCCAAACCTATCCTCTTCATCACTAGTAGCGTCTTGCAACTTCGCTTGCCAAACGAAAGTATCTCCATTCCTCACAAATATATAAGCTGAACCACTATTTATTATATCAGTTTCTTCATTATTATCAAACCATGCTCCAATGATCATAGTGTTACCATACATATCAATACTGTTACCAAATGGATCTTCATCTTCCCCATCAGGGGATTCGAGCTTTTGAATAAATGACCATGAATCTCCATCATTTCTCATCCAAACATAAGCAGAACCAGCCGGCTCTATTGTTATTCCGTCAACTTCATTAGCCCACCAACTTGTGGCAACAGCTACATCTCCAGATACTGTTACATCATATCCCAAGTAGAGATTACCCTCTTTACCATCCTCTGCCATGAGTTTAGCCTGATGACTCCATTCTCCGCCATTTCTAACAAAGATATGTGCTGCTCCACGATTAACGACGTCACCATCTGGGTCACTGTCACCCCACGCGCCTACAATCAATGTATCTTGATCTATATCAACACTCCAACCAAAGTATCCCTGATACTCGTCATACATGTCGGGCGAGACGAGTTTAGCTTCCTGTCTCCATTCTCCAGTAACATCATCTTTCACAAAGACAAGTACTGTACCCTTCCACAAATCATCATATGACATACCAACTACAATAGTATTGCCATAAATATCAACAACGGCTTCACGACTATCAATACCTTCATCAATTAGTAATTGAGTTGCCTCACTTGATATATCATCCAATGGGATAAGTTTAGATGGATCAGCTTCTGCAAGTTGAAAGTCTTCCGATGGTTCAATTGTAATTCGTACAATTGCAGTTCCGCACTCTTGATCTTTTGATTCATCAACACTTGTACACGCCTCGTAGGTACTGTATATAGTAGTATGTATGGTAATGAGGAATAGGTATGGTATGAGATAGAAAGCAATAAAGACATATCATATGCAAAAGATCAAAATACGTGCCATTGATCTTCCCCGATGAAATCTGGCGATGTCAATTCATATACAACCTCATCCAATCCCATGGATATAATACACGTTCCATGCTTGGGTCCAAATGTACTTTCCTTAATAGACGTTACAACTAAATCTAAATCTGCATTGCCTGATGAATCATTATCCAATACAGAAATATATACTGCATTATCTTCATCAAATGCCATATTGAAGGATTGGCCATTGGTGAAGTATGTTGCTGTATCGTCATTAATTGAAAATATAGTTGGATCTACTACTACTACTGCAGTTGTCGGTTCCTCGTCTACATTTGGTTCTTGTGTTAGAATTGGTGGTTCATTCTCTGTTTTTATATTCGATTGCTCTTCTTCACTACTATTGCTACTATCATTGCTATTGTTGTCACTACCGGATAAAGTAACACCTAAGACAATGGCAATAATAATTAAAATTAAACCAATACTACCACCGATTATATACTTTCGTTTCTTTTTAGCAGCTTCGGCAGCAGCTTCCTGTTGACTAAAATCACCTAATGATGATCTTTGTGTACTGCCTGCTAATTCTACATCGGGTTGCTGTACCGCGGTGTTGTTTTCTGCGTCCATCATGCTGTTATAACTATACTATTGGGATTGGGCATGCACTTCACTACAACACAAACACATCTATCATTGCATTGGCATTGATTTGCAACTCCGCTTTTTTTCTTGATCTTGTACTGTATTGTAGCACTACAAAACACCGTATCAACCTACGCTGTACGACATGTATTCACTTTATTTATTACGACAGTGGTGAGCAAAGCTCAGTCAGCGGCAGTCGTTCTCCCCCCAATAATATAATTGATACCTAATACATACACATATTGCAACAATAAACCCTACATAGCAAATAACAATGAGTGCTAAAAAATCCCGATTCGACGGTCTAGACGTCGCAGCAATGACAACTCATCTCAAGAAAACAATGTTAGGGTTTAAACTTGCCAATGTATACGATGGTAACTCGTTAGGTGTTTCCGGTACAGCCTCTAGTTCTGGTGGTAGTTCTGATAGTGCCAAGGGTGTTTATATGTTTAAACTTGCTGATCCTAGTGGCGGTGGAGGTACTGCGGTGGCTAGAGATAGCACAGAGGAAAAGAAGAATGACGCAGAGGCTGATACAGAGAAAGAGGAAACTACAGAGGCTACACAACAGCAAGATGAGAAACGTGCCATGTTATTGATTGAGTCGGGTGTTCGTTTTCATCCTACTACGTGAGTTATCATTTTTGTTTATATGATTTGTTATGATTATGGTATGTTGTTGTAAATTTCTCACATTTACATGTTCATACCATCTACGCATCATATATATATAACCGCATATACAAACAACACAGTCACTACACACAATCATCATCAGGATCATCATCCATGCCCTCCCCCTTTGCAATGAAATTACGTAAACATTTACGTAACCTCCGTCTTGAAAATGTCACACAATTGGGCAATTTAGATAGAGTAGTCGACTTCCGATTCGGTAGTGGTAATTACACGCATCATTTATTATTGGAATTATATTCCAGTGGGAATTTAATATTGTGTAATTCTGAATATAAGATATTGGGTTTGTTGAGGACGCATGAATATGAGGTGAAGAATAATAGTGATAATAATGTTGAGGAGGAGGAAAAGCAATCGGCCGAAGAGATTAAGGTACGAGTTGGTAATGTCTATCCAGTTACTTTTGCTACTACCTTGTCTGTTGATGAACAGAAGAGTGGTTGTGAGTCAGATACTGAAGAAAAGAAGGGGGAAGATGTTGCATCTACAAATAATAATCTATTATCAATGGATGGAAAAGAGGCATACAATTGGGCAACATCTCAATTATTGGCATTACAACAAAAGGCAGCGGCCGTTAATGCCGAATTACAAAATCCAAGTAATAACAATGATAACAACAATAAGGGTGGTAAGGGCAAGAAAAAGGGAGGGAAAAAGAAGAAGAAAATGGATGATTCACTTGTACTCAAGGCATTATTACTACGACCGAACTCGGGTGTTTATCATTACGGTCCATCACTCATCGAGCACTGTATACAAACTGCTGGATTAGACCCTGTATTGAAATTAAATGTTGACAATATAGAATATACATTACCGGTAGTATCATGGGATGATTTAATCACCGCACTTCGTGATGAAGGATCAAAGGTTATTCATAATCTGACATCCGGTGAGAATAGTGGTGGATATATTTTGTATAAACCCAAGGCAACAAAAGATGATGATGCAAAGGAAAACGAGAAGAAGACCAATTCACTCCTCCCTACATCAATGTCCACTCAACAAAATCCACACTCGGACAAGACATTATTAGAATTTCAACCTCATCTTCTATATCAACATAAAGATCAACAATATCTCAAATATGTTAGCTTTGCAGTAGCCACCGATGAATTCTTCTCACATCTATCATCTCAACGTATGGCTGCTCGAGCCGATGCTGCAGAGGCTGCGGCACATGAACGTCTTGCTAAAATCCAGGCCGATCAACAACGACGTGTCGATGGATTAGTAAAAGAGCAGGAGAAGTGGAAGGTTGCTGCACAGATAGTCGAGACACATGCTGAGGATGTAGATCGATGTTTGGGTGTGATTAATGGTGCTTTGGCTACTGGAATGAGTTGGGATCAATTGCGTCAATTAGTTATTGTGGAACAGAATAATGAAAATCCAATCGCCTTGTTAATTCACAAGTTGGTTTTAGACAAGGATCAAGTAGTATTGGCATTACCTGATATTGACAACTGGGATCAATCTGATCCAGATAGTGTTCCACCAATAGAATTAGCCACCGTTTCTATCAAGGAGTCTGCACACGGTAACGCTCGTGCCATGTTTGCTTCCTACCGTGCCTCGAAAGAAAAAGGAGCAAAGACAATCGAGGCATCAACCACAGCACTCAAGGCGGCAGAAGCCAAGGCTAGGCAGCAATTGGCAGAGGCACAAAAGAAGAAGGATCGAGTGCAAGTCCAACCTCATCGAAAAACATATTGGTTTGAGAAATTTGCTTGGTTCATCACATCAGATAATTACTTGGTAGTGGCAGGGAAGGATGCACAACAAAACGAACAGCTCGTCAAGCGATATTTACGACCGGGAGATGCCTACTTGCATGCTGAAGTACACGGAGCAGCAACCTGTATCCTCCGTGCCAAAAGACGGAGGCGTAACGATGGCAAGACACAAGTCATTCCTCTCTCGGATCAGGCTTTACGAGAAGCTGGGACGTTTACAATCTGCCGCTCGTCAGCTTGGAGTAGTAAAATGGTGACATCTGCCTATTGGGTTGAAAGTCATCAAGTGTCTAAAACAGCACCCACAGGAGAGTATCTTACCGTCGGATCGTTCATGATTCGTGGCCGTAAGAATTTCCTTCCTGCATCATCATTAGAAATGGGGTTGGGCGTGCTCTTTCGATTGGGTGACGAGACAAGTATAGCCAGACATAACAATGAGAGGAGAGACTTTGCACTACTCGAACAGGAACAGATTTTAGCAGAGAAGGAGGAGCTTGAGGAGAAGGATACTTGGAAACAACAGCCTACACCATCAAAGGTAACCGACGAAGGCGAAGCTCCAAAGGAAGTAGGTATCGAAAAGTTGTCAATCACGGAAGAAGAGGAGAAAGAATTCAATACTGTTACAGACAACGAGCCCGAGTCGCCACCTTCTCCTGACGACGTCAAATCACAACCTACAGAATCATCCAATACCAACGACAAGAATGTGTCGTTTGAAAAGAAGAGCAACCCACCAACCAAGAAGAAGAAAGAGAAGGAGTTGTCACGAGGAAAGCGATCCAAAACCAAACGTGCCAAGCAAAAGTATGCCGAGCAAGATGATGAGGATCGAGAATTGGCAATGCTTGCATTACATGGTGGTGAATCATCGAAGAGGGGTAAAAAGGGTAAGAAAGGTAGCAAAATTGTGGCCGTCGATTCGGAACTACAAAAGAAGACGGGAGAGCAAACAGTCGCACTTCTCGTACGAGACTCTAAAAAGGTAGCCGAGACACTTGATGAGAATGTTCAGAAGGTACTAGCTACATGTGTTACTGTTAATTCAGAAGTCCGGTGGGACAAGTTTGATGCCGAAGTTCTGGATCAACTGAATGAGAATACTCTAGAAGAACAATTAGCTGCGGCGAATCGTTTGTTAGAGTTATCGTCTGGAACACGGGTAGACAACTTCTCAGCTAGTCTTGCCGGTATCATTCGAACTATCAAGAAGCACGGATTGAAGTTTGAAGACGGTCAAGCACAAGGAGGCGGTGACGGGAAGCAGAGGAAGAGTAAGGCCGAGAAACAGGCTGAGAGGGAAGCCTGGCAAGAGATTTTGGCAGAAGATGGTATTGTAGAAAACGATGACGATGAAGATGGCATGGCAGTTGATGATACTGCCGAGCTAGGAAAGCTAACGGGCAAGCCAGTATCACAGGATGTAATATTACACGCCATTCCTGTCTGTGCACCGTATTCTGTTCTTTCTCAATACAAATATCGAGTCAAGTTGACACCCGGATCAGTCAAGCGAGGCAAGGCTTGCAAGCAAAGTGTAGAGATGTTTATGCATAACGAAGGTGGGAAGAAGAAGCAAGTCGATGAAGGTACGAGGCGAGATCAGGCCCTCATTAAGTTAGTGAATGAGAATGAGTGGGTACAGTCAATGATTGGCGATGTAAGAATAACTTCACAGGGTGCCTCCAAAATTACCAAGAAACAGAAGGGCAAAGCAAAAGGGAAACAAAAGAAGTAAGGTTCTTTAGCATTATGAGTTCTAAACTAGACTTCGGCTCATTTCCTACTTGTGTTCTCCCCGGCCACTTCTTCCAATAAGATCTATTCTTGAAGTGCCATTGCCATTAAATCCCCAGACTTTAATTCTCTTACATCTCTAGCCACCAATCTTTCTAATATCATCCATGCAGCACCAACTAAGAAGACGCCTCCACAAATGGTATCAAAGGTGAAATCGAATACTTGAACATTTGTCAATACTCCCCCAAATAGATTATCATATGCTCCAGATTCGCCTGCAATTAACAACACAGCTAATAAAGCACGAAGTCGTTGCTTTTCCCAATATCTCTGATGATATTCTTCTGCTTTATAGAATGCCGATGATGGTTCAATATCAACTAAATTATACTGACCAGCTGTCTTTGTTTGTTTTGATGCATTATCTTCCTTCCATTCTATTGCAAGACTTTCTTCTTCGTCATCATTAGTAAATATAACTGATGCATATTGTCTTGAATATCCAGGCTTTTGATATTCAAAGAAATTATCTAATAACTTGGTGTATGATATTATATCATCGTCATATACTATCACAGGTGCTCCAGTATATCCAACTGTAGTTGCAAGTACTCCTGGCTGCTTTAGTAACGATTCAGCAGGCTCCCAAAAGCAGCCCATACCAAATGTTGCTTCCTTAGTGGCAGAAAGGGACATTATATCTAATGGACTTCTTTGTACATGGGAAGCAAATCCACAACCTTGGCCAACAAGAGCAAAGAAAATTAATGCATGTAGTAAATTGGATTGTTGAATTGTCATTATATCGGAGTGGTATAATCTTGTAGTAATGGGGAGATGACCTGTTTAAACCAATAAAATAACAGATATATTTATTGAATATGGATGTTATTATCCAATCTAATAAGCACGGTAGGTGTTCATCGCCTTCCTTATATCTATCCTGCGACCTTCGTCATTTATTTTGGGGGAGAAAAATAGAGGATACCGAAAAGATATGAGAGTATCTTTATGCGCATCAATGGAAAGAGAGAGATATATGACGGGCGTGTGATAGAGGTCAAAAAGGATTACCTACAGCGATGAGTTCATGTCAGATATGCACCAATGATTACGGTGGTAAGGTCGTTCCGACGATTTTGACTTGTTGTGGAGAAGATACTATATGTTTTGATTGTTTAGAAAAAGATCGAGTTGCAAAGATATCAAATTTGACTGGTAATCGTAAGAAGATTAAGTGTATGCTTTGCAATGAAGAATTCCACAGTGTCAATGATACACCTTGGGTTGTTAATAAGACATTCATTAGATTAACTGGTATCGAAGTTGATATGAGTTGCGTTAGAGAGGCACAGGCAGCAAGGCGGCTGGCATCCTCTACACGAAAGGATGTTGTCTCTCAGAGGTCACAACGTAATGTAGATGTGGAACAAAACAATAACGAGGAAGGGGGCGACGAAATAGTTTTCGATAATAATGATAGCACGGGTACATCGTCTGCACCTGCAGGGCTGAAACGAGAAGCACCAGACCAACTCAGTATACAAAGGGAAGAGAATGTGGAGACACATGAGAGTGATGAGGAGTCAAGGTTCTCTACTGTGGATGAAGGTGCTGCTGCTAAAAAACGCTCTAAAAGAACAGAAGTTACTGCATTTGAAAGCTTGTCTTCGGAAGATGAGGATGATCTGGATCATGAAGATACAAAACACTGGCTAGATGCAGTATCAAAGGATGATATAAATGTCTTCAGAGTTAGAATATTTAAGAATGATTCACTTTGCAATGATGATAAGTTTGGAAGGAAATGCTCCTTTTGGTGCATTCAAAATGGTTATGTTGCATCCGGTGCACTTATGCTTATAGTTGATGAGTTAAGAGATAAGATTCAGACTGGCGGACTAGAAAATGTTAGAGACCACATAAGAGGGATGGATCACCAACACTTGCTAAAGATATGCCGTGAGTGTAAACCTTATTCATCTATTGAGAGTACAACATATGCCAAGACATATAGGTACTTTATCGAAATCAAACCTGGAGATATTGTTGCAATGCATGTGAGCGGAAAGGATAGGAAGAAGGATGGTCCTAATACGGCACTTGTGTTTGGAGTGGTACAAGATGATATGCTCATTCATATGAGCAAAGATGAGGCAAGGAAGGATGCCTTCCCATGGAACTTTCAAAAGGAAGGGCAAAATATTCGTGGGTTCGATAATGGTATTATGTTACGAAAAGTAAAATGGCACAGGCAAGGTGTGATATATGATGTAAGAGGGGATGAACAAGCAAAATGGCTTGCAGAATGCCAAGGGAAATGGATGGCAAAGATTGGTGAAAAGTATTTGAAGAAAGCCATCAAGGAGATGAGCTCAGACAAGTTCATTGGAAACACTAGTCAAGTTACTGATGAGTGGATTGAAGTGGGGCTTACTGGCAAGTGAAGAGAATAATTTGTGTTTAGAGAATATCTGGTATGGGGATATGCCAACAGACGATAGCAACTAGAAGAGCTTGGTACAAGAGACACCAAGATAAACTCTCATTACAGATAACAGATAGCCCTATAGTACAACAAACTATTATGACTCCTCTCTATACTCATACTCCTCTATTCTTCCTTCATTCTATTATTGCAAAATTGTATATCTCAAAATTCAGCCAAGTTCGAACTATACTTCCTAGCCGAAGATGGTTTAACATCCTCAACAAATGAGTTGGATAATACCATAGACTCTTCCTCAGATGTATTCATACTTAAACTATCGTCACCCAACTTGATTGGAGACGGTGGCTCCTTGTAATGACCCTTGGATTTGGAAGGACTGCCTACTCTCCCCTTGGATGAGGTGAATATAGTTTTGGGACTGCGTTTACCCAAAGGACTTCCTTGTTGGCGGAAGTCATTCTTGTCGTTCATACTTCTTCGTGGACTACTACTACCACTCTTAGCCTTGTTCATGCGTCTTGGCGATTGCCCGACAAACTCGGGAGGGTTTGACCTACGTTGGAAAATATTCGTAAGTTCATCAGTCCTCGATTCAGAACTCAACATATTCTCTTGAAACAATGGCATAGGCGGACGTGTCTGTACGACATGACTATACTTCTGATCAAAGTATAATGTACTTGTTATCGTCTCCTCTTCATTGTAGGAGCAGTTCAAATCTTGTGTTGTATCAGTAGGTGATACTTGAGCAATATCCTTCTTAGCCAAAGGATGTCTACATAAGAATTCATAATCGGTTAACTTATCATCGGACAAGTTGGCAATATCTTCAGGTGAGGCAGTACGAACGGGTGTGGCGAAGCATAATCCCTTCTGTGCCTGTCTGAATAGATTAACAACTCCACTGCCTACATTGGATATAGGTGAGGTTGCCCGACCTGTCGAGGATGGTAGATTCATACCACAGGCAAATCGTTGTTTTGATTGTGTAAGACGGATAAGTTCCTCTTCATCATCCGACAAAGCAAGTTGACCAGTCTGTTCGGGGGTAGCGGTGGCAATCTGTTGGGACGTAGGAGATGGTTCTCTGGAACTACTAGACCCTGAGGGAGGTGTTCTTGTCCTGTCGAGTTTCTTGGCGCCTCCTTGACTATTCTTGGAATTATCAGACGCTCCCCTAAATATCTCGAGCTTGCGTTTCATTGATCGTTCTTCTAATTCCTTGGCCGATAGTTGCTTCTTCTTCCTTGACGAATTCTTCTTACCATCAACATCGTAATTCATTGCATTCTGTAGCTTCCTATCAGTAGAGGATGTCGATCGTGAAACAGCACCACGGTTATCATGACCAAAGAGGTGATTGATAGGCGATGATCGTCTACTACTATTATTCGATGATGAGCCTCCTCCATTAACCTTGGTACAACCAAGGTCGGTATCAATGGGGTTAAAACATCTTGTGAATGATTCTAATATCGTTTGCACGACAGCAGCAGATTGTCCTTTATTGTTGTTATTGCTGTTGTTGTTTGGTGGAGATGACATGATGATTATATGTGCGCACTATGCCTTGTCTATTGCAATATAAACTCAATGTGTATGTGACAGTATAATGTTGATTGCAAGTATGATTAGTTGGCCACACTAACAAAACATTTTTATATGTGTTGCAATGAATAATAATAATGAGCACAAGATGTGTTCGAGTTGTGTTGTGCTGCAATGACTACTTCGACATCGGTCGGTGTACGGCGGCTGTTATCCAAGAGTCTTCTCCCTCTCCCCTATTGCAAATACTTATTAAACCACTATGAAACCAACGCGCTCTAATACAAACAGTTAATGGGATAATAGGCGATTGTTAATGGTGTGCTATTGGTTCAAAAGAGAGATGTTTTCGTCTTTACGTGTCGTAAAAACGGCATTGCCCTATCTTTGTAACGGAATTTTATCGGTAGGATACTTGTCAAGAAAGAATGGATAAAGCTGGAATAAATGAGCGTTGTGTAGCCAAAAGAGAGTTTGGATCTTTGCACTGTTGGTGTAAGCAAGCTAAGGCCTATTGCATTCATTGACCCGGGGCATTGCATTATTGTCCATATAGAGGAGACCTACTGCAATACAATTGTTTACATTTACACATCATGTCTCCAAAGAAAGATACAACATCTGCATCATGGCCAACTACAATCATAACATCTTCGATAATGGTAAGCATATCTCAAACTCTCATAAAAATATCTTTTGCGATGTTTCTCCCTATTATAGGTAGATGCTCACCAAACGAGTCATTTGTATCCATTTCATTCTCTTGTACGATATCCATTGAAACGTCACATATATTAGGGTCTACTATTCGGTATTGCATTCTATAAATCACATGTATATGAACCAAACATTATTCGTGGACAATTCCTCTTTCAAAGATTTGTAATGCTAAAAGTTTTCTTTGGTGCCATGGGTATTGGTGCTTTGATATTTTCAATAATGAGTATGATGGGGATACAAAAGTTAAATAATGTTCGACAATTGTGGAAACCTACTAGTTTAACAAGAGGATGGTTAACAGGTCCAGGTCTTGGAGGTGTTTTGTTAGGTGTTGGTATGGCTTTGAGTGGAGCATGTCCTGGTATGGTTTGGGCGGCTTATGGTGCTAAAACAGAGTTATCATACTTGACAATTGCTGGAGGAGTGCTTGGAGCATTTATATATGCATCGTTTGCAGAGAAGATACAATTAAACATACTCAATAAAGGACCTCTCGGACCGTGTTCACAAGTTTATGTTGATGAGAATATGGGTCACAGCTCACCAGCACTTTTAATGATGATATTGGGTATTATATGTCTTGGTGGATGCGCAGTATTGGAGAGCCTCGTGCCTTGGAAGTCAGAGTTACCTTCACGATTAGCAGAGGCTATGAACGATCCTAGTTGTGATTTCGGTTGTTCAACATTCAGCTTCATTGAGTGCCCTGCATGGCCACCGTCTATTGCTGGTATGCTGCTTGGTTCTTTACAGTTTCTTGGGGTTATGTTTATTGGGAACGTACTCGGCTCTGCTACTTCCTTTCAAATCATCTCAAGTTTATGCACACCATCAAAGTTATCGACCGGATACAGCAAAGTGTTTGCAACTCCAAATGTGTTAAGCTGGTTCCAATTACCATATGTTGCTCTAGCTACACTGGCTGCATATTGGTGTGCAACGAATGCCAACGACGTCGGTGGATCAGAGGGAGTGAATAGTCCATTATTAGCATTCATTGGTGGATTTATTCTAATCTTTGGTAGTAGACTTGGCGGTGGTTGTACCTCAGGACATGGCCTCTCTGGCTGTGCAATGTTAATGGTACAAAGCTGGATAGCCGTCCCTGCAATGTTTATGGGAGGCATCATAACAGCAGTGGTATTGCAAACTACTGGTAATGGATCATTCTTCCATATTGATTAGCTATCAAGTTAACATAAGCTTACTATACCGCATCAGTAAGAGTATCTAGTATCTATACACAAATAGACAAGCAATTACTTAGATGTGCTACCGCCAAACTCGTATCCTCCTAGCATGAACTGAGGCGTGGGTATCTTTGCAATGGATTTCCTAATTGAATCAAATACTCCTTCGTCCGATGGACAGTGCTCTTCTAAAAAGCCATTCAACTTAACTATCATCTCTCTTTCTCGGGTGTGCATTTGCATATCAATCTCATGACCTCGATCATGAGTGTGTGTTATCATCTGAGACGGATCCCAATACTGTGATATCATTTTACTATTAACCAAGTGTCTATCTTTCTTTCCAAATATATGAAATGATGGTATGCTGATTGGGTTATCACTCTTTGATATTGTTATATGATGAGGAGCGCCAGCACATGCCAAGATTGCAAATTTCCATGGACACTCCTTCATATTGAATATATCTTTCCATATCTTTGGATGTGAAAAGTTTGTGACAATTGCTGCTCCTTGAGAGAAGCCATATACTCCATCAAAAGGTCCATTCTCCTTGCAATACTTTGCTATATACTCTAATGATTCTTGCCATTGATCTGATTGTGTTTCTAAACTTTTTGAGTTATCTGCCCAGTTATAAAAAGGTCCGTCACTGAAGACTTGCAATCCTGGATATACATTATTATTACTACAAATATGTGGTGCATGGAGATATATAAATATACATTCTATTTGTTTATTCAATTGCAATCCACTAATTTGATATGGTCTGTCAGTCATCATAGATATGAATGAGATAGGTATGAAGTGTAACATACACATCATATGAACAGATCTATACATTCGAGAACTTACGTTATATCATTATTAGAACCGGCTCCATGTAAACAGAGAAGTCTGGGTTTCTTAGATGTCATAACAATATTGATACGCGGCAACAGCACACTCTCATCTCCCCTTTGCATCCCCTTTTTCTCAATTAGATACAAAGACTTCCAATTTGAAAAAAATATGGCTGAATAGACTTCAATTCGTTCCTTCCTATTATTAGTACTACCTTCTTCATTTGTCAATCATAACTCATATCGTATACTCATATCGTATACTGATAGTGTATTATACCTTGGATTATTTTGGCGTTGCCGGTTGGATTGTGTTGTTGCACAAGAAGAATTAGTTGTGGATATAAATAAATTATATTGGTACCCATATCTTGTAATATCTTTATTGGATATCTTAAATAGTATAGTATCTACAACAATATTAATAATATGGATGAACCACCACAGGAAGGATTAGATCCTAAATTAGCAGCACTGACTGACTTGGCAGCTGCAGGTAACGATAATATATTACCTTTAAATGACGATGATGATGATTACATTGCAGAAGAAGAAAGCTCAAGGTGGTTACCCATTACTCATCATGGAGATAATCAACCACCACAAGTTGGACAGGATCCCAAGTTGATGGAGTGTGTTAATGTTGGCATTGATGTACCGACTGATCATACTACTGCTGCTGCTGTTTATCAAGAAATGGATAGTTTTATACCGCAACATATAACACAACATGCAGATACTCCTACTGCCCACGACTTTGTGCAACAATCCATTGAACCAAATTATAATACAACCACTGATTACTTGCCAGAGGAGTTTGTAACAACTCAAACAACAGTTAAAGAAGAAGAAGTTCATATCAATACTTCAAGTACCTCGGCAAGCAACAGCAAGACAACAGCTAAAATGAACATGAATATCAATCCCAAACTCACAAATAAAGAATCATTAGCTGAATGGAACCGTATACATGATCCTACATTCGCCAAAGATACTAAAAGTCGACAGTATAACTTTTATGAGAAACAACAAGATAAGAAACTCTATACTCCGCCAGATACTGGCGATGATGATTTTCCCATTGATGAAATAATGAAATCATCTTGTAATGAAACAAATAGTGAATTAGCAAATGCAATTGATAGTGTATCAAATCCTACTTTACCACCAAAAACGAGATCAAACTTTTGGAAACGACATGAGGAAGAGCGGTTTCTAAGAGGATTACAAATGTATGGATGGGGTCAATGGAAACGCATACAAACAATTGTTGAAACTCGAACTAACAAACAGATAAAATCACATGCACAGAAACGTGCCAAGGTCAATCCAGGTCTCAAATTAAAGTATAGTAAAGGCAGACCGCCGTCTACGAAGGGACGAATATCATCTAAAGTATTGGCAGAAGATGCTCGGATTAGAGTAGAAGCTAGGATGCCTCCGTATTTGCAGCCAGATCCTATGAGGATGCCTCCACCAGACAACGACAATCTTCCTTACTCTTCCTCTGCAATCCCTCTTACTAATGAAAACACCCTACCAAGAAGAGTGTATGCTCGTTCAGCTTCTGACAATTCAGAAATGTGTACTTGGTCACTTGCAGGTATTTGTTCAAAAGAAGGCGATGTTGCTAATCCATCAGTTACTACAATTTGTGTCAAATATGATAATGGCTTCGAAGACAACGTTCCATTGGAATGTATTATGAATGAAGACTTTTATGAACAACTTATAAAGGAATTGGAGAATGCATATGCCTTGCCACAATCGTCATCAACGCCTCCTCCTCCTCTATTGGATGCTGGCACTCCAGTCTATTGTCAATGGATGGATCCACACATGCCCATTATGCACGCACGATGGTTCCCAGGTACTGCAATGAGCCGAGGTGAATCAACATATGAGGTTCTACTTGATAATGGTCAAAGGCGTGAAAATGTACTACATCAGTATGTACTTTCTCGTCCCGATTATGAAGAAAGGCTTCAGCGCAAGCAAAATGAACCTCATCTTGGTAACAGATCTGCCGAGGAGATATACAATTATTTCAATGGCAGTGCAGTTCGAGCAAAATGTGGTCAGTTATCTGGAGAGAAGAGAGCTACAGATGCAGATATTCATGACACAGAACCACAGAAAAGGCAAGTAGCGGCGGCAATGTAAAGCTAAATATCTAGCTCCATCATACCATCTAGCAGTATTAGCTCTATGTGATACCCCGTTCTTAAGCATGATACGGCATTGATTCCACATACTCTAATATCCTTTCTTCTGGTAAGATACACTTCCCTGCATAGTAGTCATTAGCATCAAACATATATCCATCGGTACCTCCTAAAGCATGCGGTATCTCACTTAAATCCATAAACTGTGTCAGCATCTCTCGTCTTCCTTCCTCATCATTTGGTATGATATGAATCTTTGCTCGAACATCTTCCGTAACAAAAGGCAATACCATCTTCATTAACATCTGCGTCATCCCCGACAAGTTGGCTGCTAGTAGCACACCTAACCTATCTGGGAAATGATCTTGTAAGACTCCAAAGAGTTTCTTTACATTGGCAATACTTGGTGAGTTCTTGCTACCCATGCCCGAGCAATCCATTATCACATTAAACCGACCTATAGTGCCCTTGTTTCTAGCTAGCGAATCCGAGACTGCCATTTCAAGTGTATTGACCATTGTTCGTCCATATAACTCAGGTTCTTCACTTGGAGAGGCTAGACCAGGACGATACCATACCATTGAGTGTCCACCGTTGGCTAGTGTATTCACATCATTCGACTTTTCGGCCTCTAATCGTTGTTTAGGACCGGGTTTCGAGTGTCCTCTTGTATAAACAAATCCAGCATTATTAAACTGTACTGCTTTGGGTGACATACACCATGGTTTGTATTTCTCACGCCACTCTAATGTATGAAGCAGTGATACTTCCGAGTCACAGCCGTCTTTACATAATTTGAAAGGATATTTGACTTTCAAATCAACTGGCCATTTCATAATCTTTAGATAGGATGCCAATACCCTCCCACCTTCACTTTGGGATGATATCTTGTCCTTGTTGTTATCCTTCCTTGGCCACCAACGGTTGGCATCTGTCTCTACACCGCCCCAAGGCACATTATCTAATCGCTCTTGGAATGATCTGTGTGGTAAATTTCTACCCCCACTAAGACTAGCAACCTCCTTCTCACTATCACTACAGTTAGTAATAGTTATATCTTTACAAACCGTGTTCTTCCTTGCTCTGTTAATAACACGAACGGCCAACTCCTTGACGAGGCTAACTTCACTCGTCTTTAATTCATAATCGTCAGACATGGCATATTTCCACTTTTTCCAATCTATTTCAACGACCTCTTTATCTGTCGAGGCTTGCTTTCCCTTCTTCTTTAGCTCCTTCTTCTTTCTCTTCCTTTCCTTTCGTTCTAACTTCTTTTGTTTTCTATGTTGAGAGAAGATTGATGCCCCCTCGAGGATATGTCGAATCGGGTGTTTCCTATCAATTTCCTCAGATGCAGCCGATTCTTGATGATTGTGCTGCACTTCACTTTCGATATGCCTATTTCTATGGTTTGAAACTATACGCTTGAATATACCTTTCTTTGCTTCTTGTTTCTCTTCCTGCTTGGTTGTTATCTCTGTTAATAAATCAACTCTTGATCTAAATGGGTTGGAGTATGCTAAAAATTGAGCATATGGTAGATAGTGGATGAAGTTACCAATTGCAATGAAGGATACATGGCACATGCTCTCGTGTATGTCAATTGTTGCTGGTTCCTCTTCTTTAAGTTCATTTCCCTTTTGTTGAACTTCAGTTTTGCTCTTCAAGACTTTCATCATATCCACAATTGAATCATCTCTTCCCCTAACTTTCTGTATGAGTACTAAATCTACCATACTATCAACTCCACTCCTACCACCACAACTAATATATGAAAATGTAGTAAATAATAAAGGTAATGTAACGCACATACCAAGTGCAAAAAAGATTATGTAGAGTATTTCATGTGCCCAAGATCTTTTACATTTGTATGAATTAGTATCTGTTGATTTACGGCGTTGTTTCTTATGTGGTGATACATCATTATCATCATCATCGTTGTCATGTATACGTTTATGACCATTGATACTATTAGAGCGTGGTCTGCTGTTATCATCTAGCTGATTGTCTGAAGACTTCCTACTGCCTTTCTTTTTATTATTCATTTTGTTTTTTCTTCGATTCTTATTCTTCTTAGCCCACTTGCCTGGAGCACCTCCATTATTACTCGTACTATTTCCATTATTTGTTGTTGTTAACATATTATCAGTACTATTATTGGAAGTGTTTATATTCTCTATTGGTTTATCTTGTAGATTAGGAGACAAGGTCATTGGTATGTAATTTGAGTGAAATTATTGAA
>Ga0075437_11730_pt1 | contig 17062 bp, 12 predicted proteins | sample MintriMetagenome_FD_74266 | JGI IMG/M metagenome (GOLD analysis project Ga0075437, IMG submission 74266) | Marine eukaryotic communities from Monterey Bay, USA to study complex ecological interactions - Minidiscus trioculatus and... | ecosystem: Environmental > Aquatic > Marine > Unclassified...
CGAATACACAGATTATGAAACATTCTCAGCACTATGCAAAAGAAAAGGCCAGTCTTGATCGGCTGCATGAGCTACATATTCAAGGTATTTGTGTAGGTTTGCCTGCTGAGTTGATAACTCAAGAAATGAGTGGAGTCGAGGATGAATCAACAAGGAAGGAAAGTAGTAGAAAGTTACATGTATCGTCTGATAAGGAATCACTTATTGAAGAAGAAGAGGAACAAAGTACAATACAAAGCACCCCTTCCGTAGTATCTACAATGCAAGGACTTTCCAATTTACCAACATCTTTTTCACTAAGCTCTTCAGAATCACCATCTTCGTACTCAATCTTGTATAACTTTGATTCACAATCATATAACTTGACGGTGCCTGAGAAGAGCTTTATCTCATCATCGTCATCTTGAAATTCCCTGCTAACTCGAGTGCCAATTGTATACACTTGGATATTGTTAGTCTTTGTGGTAATGGTATTGGGAGTAGAAAGTACTACTTTGGTTGATGATTGGGAATTGGATTGAGTACTTGTATTCTTGTGCTGTTTGTCCCCACTGGATGAATGGTATGCATCATGTTCCCTTCTCAACATATCAAGTTCATTATGATGAAATCCGAACAGCATCAAACACGCATGATAATATACTTGTCTCTTTGTCTTTGTGGGAACATGACTTGCCACCTTGTCCCAATTACCAATACCTTCACTGATACATCCTTCTTCGAATTGATTTAATTCCACGGCTGACCACGAATCCTTGCATAGAGTACTAGTATCAACAAATGATGATGGCGTGGATCCTTTCTCTGGATAAATCAAGATGGATTCGCCAGACGAGTCGCGGTCGTCTTTCTTGGGTAGCAAAGTACGAGCACTTCTGTAAACCTTCATCCTCTCTTCATGATTGGCAACTGACCCGAGTCGTTGAACCTTCATTATATATATGAAGACAGGTAATGGTGAGTACCAGAGGTATAAAGTTAGTTAGGTAAAAAAAGAGCACATGATATGTACATGAAAATAACAAAGCTTACCCAGTCGGAATCATTCAGTTCGGCCTCATCAACGACTTTTAATGCCACCTCACTAGCCCTTGATGATACCTCTTCTAACACCGATGTGAAATTAACCGTACTGGACCCTCTTCTTTTCAATTCTAAAGTCCTGGTGGAAATATAATCGTCCCAACTGGAGAAATTGATATCCCAGTAAGGCCCGATCGATAAGGCTGCCTTATCGTAAGCGAGTGCAGCATCTGATGCTAGTTGATACTTCCCTAATGAGTACCCATTACCTTCATAGAATATAATTGACTTGTATTCAGTTGAACTGCCAAAGCAATGAACTCCACTCAAGTTACTCCCCGAACAAGTATTTGCCGCTGCAATTGAGGGTTTAATAATTGAAGAGCGTTTCATCCTTTCTAATGGTGATTTAGACTCTGCAACTTTGTTCTCACTAAAGTATTCCACATCATTCTCTAAAAATGCCTTATCCCCGTCATCATTCTTCCAACCAAACTTGGATGGACGTGCCACGAATCGTTTAGGTGGTGTAATATGTTTACGTAATGTTCTTTTGATTGGTAATTTTATACTTCTAAGGGCAGGAGTAATTGCATTGTTGTTATTGGTGGTATTGTCAGCCTCCGTAATTGAGGGAGTATGTACTACTGGTGCGTCATGTTTATAATTCTTTGTTTTGTTGTGGATATCTCCATCCATACTTTCACCCTCAATACTTTTTGGGTGTGGAGTTTTACTACTTCTATAAACCAAATCCTTTTCATCACCATTGATACCTCCATCAGACTCGTCATCTTCTGAACTTTCATAATTCTTCATAAAAGATGCAAATGCATCCCAACCCTTGTTATTATTCTGACCCACGTCCGTACTACTAGCATTAACACCATCATGCTGAGTTGAGGATTCACATGCACCATCTAATAATTTCAATTCAGATTGTGCCGCTGCTTCATTGATAGACGGTTGGTTCGTATTACCTCTCTTGTCAGTAGTATGGCGTAATACACTAAATACAAAGGGTCGAACATTCTTTGCTCGTTGTAAAAATGTCTCGTATGAAATATAACCTATACCACCACCAACAATGGATGAAATTGAGTTGTTATAAATTGGTATATCGCCCGCACACACGCCGTACTTCTCGGCCTGAGACTGTGGTATAACCTCATCAATAATGACAGATTTACCTTCTCCATAAGGTAATAAGCACAGGCCGAGAGGACCTTCATTGGGTAATGTAATTGATACTAATTTGCAATCATTAACTTTTACTTTTTTAGTTGGTGCATCTGTTGTGCACTTTTTGTTCGTCGCCGTCGGAGGCGTGATTTCGTCGGTAGAATTCGACATACCTGAAGAAAATACCACTACTAGATATTATGTAAACTATCCTATTAACTCTATATCATGCCGAGGGTATGAGAGGCCACACTATTAAGCGCCTACCCTTCATTAGTCAATAAGCCACACAAAAGATTTTTTCAGCATTGGCTGAGATTAAAAAGCGATCAAACGTAATGGTTCAAACATAACAGCACACAAAGACATAGCATAATCATTGAGTGATATATTATTGATTGCTTGGTATATACTATATTAATATTCCATACCTCTGTTGACGCACAACCAGCGGTGGTAGCTCGTACTATTTCATCTGCAATCAACACACTACACAAGCCAATGCAAACTACAAACCCATAATATAAAATGAGTTCTATATCATCCGATAGTATATCAATATGTGCCAATTGTGGTAAAGGTGGCGAGGGTAATAATGATATAAAACTCAAAACATGTACGGCGTGTAGGATGGTTAAATATTGTAGTAGAGAATGTCAAATTGCCCATCGTCCGCAACATAAGAGGGAATGCAAAAAGCGTGCTACAGAATTGCATGATGAAAAGTTATTCAACCAACCACCACAATTTTGGATGACGATTGCCCGATATGTTTCTTACGTATGCCATCATTGTGGTCTGGATATAAATATATGACATGTTGCGGAAAGATCATATGCAGTGGATGTGTTCATGCGGGTCAAATGACCGTTGGTGCTAAACTGTGTCCCTTTTGCAGAACTCCAATTCCTGCTACGGATGAACAGTTTATGAAAAATTATGAAAAGCGAGTTGAGCTTGATGATGTTCACGCAATCTATGATGTAGGATGTCACTATGACGATGGAATTGCTGGTTGTCAACAGAATCATACCAAGGCAATTGAACTTTGGCAGCAGGCAGGAGAGCTTGGACACTCCGGAGCATATTATAATGTTGGTAATGCTTATATGAATGGTGATAGTGTACAAAGAGATTATAAGAAAGCTATACACTACTGGGAATTGGCAGCTATACTTGGAGATGCATCAGCAAGATATAATCTTGGCGTATATGAAAAGAGGGAATGCAATAATTTGGACAGGGCATTGAAACACTGGATGATTGCAGCAAGGAGTGGAGATACTGGCTCCCTCGAAAAGATTAAACAGCTATACACTGATGGGCACGCAACAAAAGATGACTATGCAAAAGCATTACGAGCTCATCAAGCATATGTAGACGAGATAAAAAGTGTTCAAAGGGACGAAGCAGCAGATAGTGATGATTTCAAGTATTATTAGAGGTGGAACAAGCTCAAGACAGAAGATGATAGATTTGCAATAATGTAAACTTAGTATAATTTATAAATATGTCTCTCTATCATGATTCGATGAAAAGTAGTTTAATTCCTCTCTTCGTATAGCTTCCTTCTGGACCTCCCTACCTCTATTGATATCATCACTTGTTGGATTGATAGGTAGCCGTGGTTCTATATCAAAGTTACTTGCTTGATTGGTTGTACCAGATATCCAAGTAACCATTTCTTTATTTGGTTTAGTCTGGATAACATCTGATGTAATATATCTCAATGCAAGTCCAACTCGTGGTTCATTTGTCTGATTAGGACCAGAGGAATGTACTGTATCAAATGAATGAAATGTTGCCTGTCCACCACGTAATTGTATCGATATCGATTCTTCTAATGTATCCATGACATTTGATTCAATGTATTGACCAAGTGATAGCATATTATTTGAGTTCTTTTTAGTATGATGTGGTATATGACCCAAATTGTGAGATTTAGGATGGAATTGTAAACATCCTTGTTGTATCCCCACTGGATTTGATAATGCCACCCATGCAGTCAAACAGCTACTACTTGGATGTAATCCTGCGTAGGTGCAGTCTTGATGTGGTTCAAAGTAGTAATCAGAGTTTGCTTCTTTAATATTAATATCCGAACTCCATAATAATATATCCTTACTATTCAATGCTTGCTGTACTACTTGTACTAATGTTGGATTATGTACTATTTTATCAATGCATGGTAATACGAGATGTAGTTTGAAACGATTGTTTGATATTTCTGTGTTTGTATAAAGTTCATTTTGTACTTCTTGCAATGCATATGCTGCCTCTTCTTTTGAGAGTACATCGATTGGTCCTATGTATCCATCATAACAGAATGCCGATCCATTCATGGTATCATTATTAGTATTACTCTTACCATCTCGTAAGCTTTGCAACTCTGAGATATCTGAAGAGCAAAGTTGCTCAGCGGGTAGACGTCGTCGTCTCCTTCTTTTGGTGGTAGCAACTTCCTTTGACTTAGAGGAACTTGCCTTCTTTGGCTCAAATGTAATCCCTAAGCCATTCTCAACAACTCGAGCAAAATCTTCATAATGCTCAAGAGATACATTATCTTGAGGGTTATTATTCAGCATGGGAAAGTTGGAAGAGGAAGAAGACGAAGAACTGGCTGCAGCGGCAGAGGCAGCCGTGGTACCACTCAGGTGAGTAGTTTGCGAAGCGGCAGCGGACTTGTCCATAGAAGAGGCAATTAATCTATATATCCAGCGGTGTAACAGACAATCAATACAATAAACTCAAACACAATGAATAATCATGAACTCAGCACTGCTGCCCTCTGCACTCCCAACATTCAAACATTCCAAACATTCAAATGCATAGAGGCACCACCACCACTTGAAGGTATCCTAAGATGAACTACCGATAATCAATATAATATATCGTATACCTTATACGATTTAAGCAAGTCCAATAGACTAAACGTATCAATGAATCATCATTCACCATCATCTCATATCTACTTGGCAGTCTGAGCAAAGAAAGATGTCCGAATTTGAATGGGCCGGTATCCATCACTTCTCGCAGAATTCAGTTTTTGAGGTTACAAATCATGACGTGATCCATTGTCTTGCTATGCCGTGTTCTCATCATATAATAACCAAACCAATATCAATATACCGTTTGTATATCAATAAATAATAATATAAACTAATCATGTCAAATTCAGACAGTCAAATGAGCTCCACAACCTCTGAACATGTGATAAACACAACTTCACAAAAAAGCAATGACACAATAAATGATACAACGAAAGTGTTCAAATTGCCTCCCATAATTCATACTGGTAACTCTACCACCACTACCACTGTAGATATGAATGATGATAAAAATGGTAGGCGTAGTTTACGAAAGAAGATTGTACCACCAAAACGATATGCCAAATCACCAGTTAATACGATTGATGTAAAAATTGGTAGTTCAACCAATGATTCTTCGGTTCAGCCAAGTACCTCTGTACCACCCACAACTACTACTAATACCAAACAACAAATTATAAATTCAGAAATTAGCAGTATGGTGGTACCAATGAAGAAAAGGGCATCACCACGTAAAATTAAGGTGCCATCACGATTTATCCAAGATGGTTCACCCACTATTAATAATTTAGATGGTACCTTAAGCTCCACGTCTACTACAGCCGCTGTTACAGACCCTCAACAACCTATGGATGTGGACAAGGGCACATCAGATATTGCTGGTGGTATTGGTAGTGGTGGTAACAAAGCTGCACCAAGAGAAAGTAGTACTCGAAGATCATCATCCCGAAAAATAACAATTCCAGCAAGATTTACTACCGAAGAAGCTCAACAAATATCAGAAACTTGTCATTCTATTTCCAATAAGAAGTCCGTGGTTCAAGAAGGTTCTATTGAGGGTTCGAAGGATATGCAGGGTCAGGGTAAGGGTATGGGTATAGATGATATGCAGGGGCAGGGTATAGTTGATAATAACACAGTTAAGAGGTTAGGGTTAGGCAGTAAGGCTGTAGCAGCAAGTCGGAGTAGTAGACGTTCCTTACCACCGGTAATTCACAATAATAACAATCCCATCAACAGTTCAACCACAGCTACTACTTCAATTAGCAGTGGTGCAGTTCAACAACAACAAGATGAGAAACCAAAACGTAGTCAGGCGGGAAGAGATGCCTTAAAGGCCAAACGTGCTTCTGGTTTAGCCACTTCGGAGGATGGTACTACTACCTCGTTATTGGCCAAGAAGAAACAACAAGGTACCAAAGAAGTTACAGCCAAAAAGCGTAGTAGCAGACGAAAAGTTCCACCACCATCTGTTGATACCAAATCATCATCCAGTTCCAAATCAATATCCAAATCCACCAATTCCAAAACTGTATCCAAAGCCAGCAGTATTAGTGGGAAGCGGACACCAGCCCAATTAAAATATGATACCAATCGTCCCATCCAATCCAAATGGTTAAACTTCTACACATTACTTCAAAGTTACAAATTGAAATATTCTAGTATTGTAATTAATTCTACTGGTTCCAATAGTGGTACTAAAGTAGGAATTGATTTAAATTCCTTAGACAAGGGAACGAATAGTAAAAGTGGAAAATATCGTCAAGCTAAGAAAGAAGAGGAAATTGTAGGTAAGTCCTTCCTTAGTATTTTAGTTTCATAGGGTTCAAGTGTAGTGCTTCATTTTGGCCTTCATGTATCTTCATTTTGCCTTTGTAAAACCGCATGTACTAACAAAAGTTCCTCTCATCCCTCTTCATAAACCGTGAAACGCGCATCTCTCCCAGAACTTAATAAATGGATTAGTAAACAGTATTTAGCATATAGGAAATGGAAAGCAGGTGTTGATAATACTGGTTTTTCAGAAGAGAAGTTGAGTAAGTTAAGAGATGTTGGATTGGACTTTGATGATGATCATGGGGGTAAGAAGAGTAGCAAGACTGCAAGTAAGAAGACTCAGGGTAAGGGTCGGGCAAAGGATGAAAAAGGTAGATTCGTCAAGTCTGCTACCGATCAGGGCAAGGAAAAGAAGGCCAAGGAGAGGTCCGACAAGGGCGTCCCAACTGGTAAATTCCATGGTAATCAACATACTAAGAAGAAGGAAGAGGAGGCTGCAGTGGCCAAGAAGTTGGCGGAGGCGGAGGGTAAGAAAAAGAAGAAGAAGGTTGACGGACGTAAGAATAATGGAAGAAAGTCAATCAAGGTTGCTCCTCAAGATGAACCGTCAGCCTCCTCGGAGGGTATGAAGAAGAAGTCTGTACTGTCCAAACCATCCAAGAAGGCTGCAAGTAAGATGAAGACTAATGAGATGGACGCCGCTCCCAATGACGAAGGTGAAACCCCAACAACAACAACAACAGCAACAACAGCAATTCAGCATAACGATCTATGTGAGGTATGCGCCCAACCAGGTGAATTACTATCCTGCGCAACATGCAACCTAGTCTTCCACACGCACTGTACACGTCCCAAGTTGGATGATATTAATAACAACCCACCTGGTAATAGTTGGAATTGTTCCTATTGTCTATCATCTGGTGGATTGGGATTATTAGATTTACGTAAGAAGGTAGATAGGGAGAAACAATTGGCAGCTAAACAGGGTGTACTTGAAATGGAGGAGATGAAGCGTGTAATAAAGGAAGAACAGGAACAAATGTTGGTTGATGAGGTTGCCAAGGAGATGGCAGCTGTAGAGGGTAATGACATGGATAGGAAGATGCCTGCTGCTGCTGCTGCTGCTGGAGGTGACTTTCAAGAGGATCATAATGATGTGTTTAATATATTCCAAGTTGATGATCAGGGTATCCATACAATGAGTCAAGATGCATTGATGAATGAGGATATACTAACTCAAGAGTCATTGCCCTCTGCCTCCGCCGCCGCTGCTAGTTGTGAATTGGAAGTAGCACCCAAGGTTGGTGACATTGTTCACGTCATGTTTGACAAGAATCAAAAGTACACAGCCAAGATTATTGCAGTTGAGGAATCGGATGATCCAGCAGACGGATATGAAGATCAACAAGCGTATGATATTCAAATTCAGTATGATGATGATGGTGCCATCGAGGATGCCAAGTATCCCGATGCTGAAATTACATTGATCTCATCTAGCGGTGGTGGTAGTCGTCGTAAGGGTGGTGTTCGAACGGCCAAGACTGCAGGGGCTAGAGGCATAGTTGTAGCGTCGGCTAAGAGTGCACCGTCACCCTCCAAGAAGGTATCAGCTAAAACACCATCCAAGAAGGTATCATCCAAGGCATCTAAAGTCGTCTCCCTCGCATCCTTCAAAGAGCTTACACCCGAGCTGACGAAGAAGGAGGAGAAGCAAACACCAAAGAAACGGAAGGTTTACACTAAAGGAGGAGAAGATCCAATGGATGAGACATTTCAAATGTCACTTCATTCTCCCGAAGACAAGACCGAAGTTAACCCCCTACATAATGCCATCCGTCGTGATGTTTGGGAGGTACGTCGTACAATGAGTGGTAAAATCTTCTTCCAATGTGGATGTTGTAAGCATTTACCTCGTAACAAGCGTGAGCAGTTGGCCATCGTTGCACCTCAGAATGTTGAAACGATCTACCGTGCCTTTATCCGTTTCATGGGTAAGCATATTAAGAAGTGTAATTATTTACCCCAGCACGTTGCGAAGTTATTATGTGAAGATCAGAAGAGAAAAGATGGTGGTATTTGGCGTGGCACCAAGGCATATTGGGCAGAAAGTGCAAGTAGACGTGGTTTAGTGGATAGTGAAGATGGCAAGAGTATCCTATTTTGCCCCCTTGCCGCAGCCGGAACGAAGAAACCTTACAAGGCTCCACCAAAGAAAAAGAGGAAGAAGAACAAGGCCCCTACAAAAGAGAAGAAGGTTGAATCGATGCCGAAGGAGTCTGTCAGTAAGAGCGGTAGAAAGAGGAAGAGTACACAACGTCTCATGGAACAGGATCATGAAGATGAAGATGATTATGAAACTCTTCCTTCTCCAGCAAAACGTCCTGCTTATCATCGTTCTGCCAGTCTCGATGCGGCAATGAGTAGACAAGGTATGGATTATGATCCATTTCCTGCCAAGTTACCTGCCTATCAACGTTCCTTGAGTCTTAACAGTGCCATGATTGGACGGGGTATCAAGATGGGTGATGTTCCTCTCCTGTCTACGTCTACACCACTACCTGGCCTAGCTCCCAAGAGGAAACGAAGTGCAAGGAAGCGTAGTCCAACGGGTGTTGGTGATATGGATATGCTCTCTTCTCCTTCTGCTATGATGCCTCCTACACCGTATACCGTTCAGCAAAGCAAGCCGACCGTGTCTTTTGCCGCGGAAGCTTGCAATTCTGGTCCACAAGTCAATCAGGCAGTTATGCCGGTTGCCTCATATGCTCAGCCAACTGCCGAGCCCTTGTATACAGATCCGGTTGATCAGTTGTTGGGCAATGGCAACCTTGAGGACTTTGTCGATATGAAACCAGGGTCGTTACCTGGTAGTCCTCTCAAGAGCCCTACAAAGAGAGATCAAGAATTAGTAGATATCCGCTCATTACCTAGCCCGACGAAGAGGGAGGCATTTGGCAGGTCTCCGGGTGCCGGAGAGGATGATGAGATGTTTGCACAAATGTGGTTATCGTAGTGACGATTATATCAAGTATTGGGAAGATACAGAGATATGACATAGTGGGGATATTGAAACAGTGGTATGAGGTAAGAATCATCAACCTACCCTACCTATATGTATGTACAAAGTGATTAGTAAAGTAGTGAAGTATGTTCCCTAAATAGCAGAAGCCAATTGCAAAAGTTGTCTTGTGTTGTATACCTACTCATTTATCGATTATATCGCTTACTTTGAACCTTTCTTTTGGTATGAGTATATTCAATAGTACTTAAACTCATCACTAAAAGCAGCAGCTTCGTCCCTCTGAGTACTCCTAATCTCATCTAAGTATGCTTGATGAGCTCGTAAAGCTTTTGCATAATCATCTTTTGTTGCATGCCCTTCCATATATAGCTCTTTGATTGCATCCAAAGAGGCGCTATGCCCACTCCCAGCTGCAATCATATAGTGTTTCAATGCCCTATCCCAATTACCTTCTTGCACCTCAAGAAAACCTAGATTGTACCTTGCCTTTGCATCCCCCCTTGTGGCGGCTAGCTCGGTGTAATGCCTAGCCATCTTCCTGTCTAATCGAACACTATCACCATTCATATAAGCAAAACCAATATTGTGATATGCATCAACGCTCCCAAGTTCTCCTGCCCGGTGCCAAAGTTCTAATGCCTTATTCATATCTTCAGACAAATCGTGGGTCCCTCTATGATAGTGGCACCCTAGCTCATAGATTGCTTGGGCATCACTCAGCTCAACTCTTTTCATAACCCTTTTAATTAACTCCTCTTCAGTTTCGGGGATAGGTGTTCTGCAAAATGGGCATAATTGATTACTATCTCTTGATGCAACAGCAGTATAATACATCCAGATGCATCCACTGCATATAAGCTTTCCACAGCATACTTTATATTTATACCCCTTCTCAAATGATGGTAAACGTATCATGCATATGGGACAATCCTCCTTTGGTTGAGGTTGTTTAAATAATAACTCATCATGCAATTCAGCAGCACGCTTCTTACACTCCTTCTTGTGTTGTAGACGATGTGCAGCTTGACATTCTCTACTACAATATTTAACCAATTTACAAGCCGCACAAAATTTGAGTTTTATACTATCCTCGTCACCCTCACCACCTTTACCACAATTGGCACATGTTGATATACTATCAGCAGATATGGTACTCATTTTATATTATACTGGGTTTGCAATAGTTAATGTGGCGTGTGGTGATTGGTGATAAGAATTGATTTTGTTATAATAATTTGTTGTGTGTTTTGTATTTTGTATGAAATAGTACGAGCTACCACCGCTGGTTGTGCGTCAACAGAGGTATGGAATATTAATATAGTATATACCAAGCAATCAATATATATCACTCAATGATTATGCTATGTCTTTGTGTGCTGTTATGTTTGAACCATTACGTTTGATCGCTTTTTAATCTCAGCCAATGCTGAAAAAATCTTTTGTGTGGCTTATTGACTAATGAAGGGTAGGCGCTTAATAGTGTGGCCGCCTCATACCCTCGGCATGATATAGGTACTAGAGGATAGTTTATAAATATCTAGTAGTAGTATACTTTTCAGATATGCCAGTTTCTACCGATGGAATCGAGCCCCCGAGGGCAGAGAATGAAAAGTGCACAACAGATGCTGCACAAAGTTATTAGTAAAGTAGTGAAGTATGTTTTCGTGTTGTATACTTACTTATTATTAGACTTAAACTCATTACCACTAAAGGCAACAGCTTTGTCTCTCTTGTCACTCCTATTAATAGTAACGACAAAGTTGACTAGATGCAGCTGCTTGGTCCCTTTGGTCACTCCTAATCTCAGCTACAGCTGTTTGGTGGGATCTTAAAGCTATTTCGTAACAACTTTTTGTTACAAGTCCAATCTCAAATAGTGCTTTGATCTGCTTCAAAGAGTTGGTATGTGCACTTCTAACTGCAATCATCCAATGTTTCAATGCCCTATCCATATTACCTGCCTTCTCCTCTGAAACACCAAGATTGTATCTTGCTCTGACCTCTCCCCTCATTGCTGCTAGCTCCCAGTAATGTTTAGCCTTTTTCATATTCCTTTCCACACCATTACCTTCATAATAAGCACTGCCGATACTACGATATGCCATTGAAGAGCCGAGTTCTCCTGCCCGGTGAAAGAGTTCTAATGCCTTGGTATGGTTTATAGGTATGTCAAATACACCGTTGGAATAGGCGACCCCTAGATTATAAAAAGCTTCGGAATCCTTCGCCTCCATTCGTTTATCATTTCTTTTAATTATATCCTCGGGTACTGAAGGAGCAGGAGTTCTGCAAAATGGACACAGATCATCAACAGTCAATCCTTGGTTAGCATATACATACATCCATTGCATATAACTTTTCCACAACACGTATTATATTTATGTCCGGAACCTAATGGCGGCATAGGTATCATGCAGATTGGACAATCTTCTTCTTGCGGGGGCTGTTTGAATAGTGCCTCGTCGTGTAATTCTGCTGCACGCCTACGACATGCCTTCTTGTGTTGTGGCCTGTGAGCAATTTGGCATTCTCTAGTACAGTATTTAACCATCTTACATGCCGTACATGTTTTGAGTTGTATATCATTATCACCTTCACCACCCTTACCACAATTGGCACATGTTAATAAACTATCGGATGATGTATAGAACTCATAAAGGATTGTTTGTATTTGCTGTGGTATTTTTTATGTTGTGAAAGTGTGAGAAAATGTGCTGAAGGCGCCGCCGACGAAGTATGATAGACGAATATTAATATAGCATACACCAAGCAATCAATGCAGCACTCAATGATTGATATGCTACGTCTTTGCCGCCGCCATCAAACAACCCAACTTTGTTTGAACTCTTTTGAACTCTTCATTTCATATCCGTTTGATCGCTCTTTAATCTCAACCAATGCTGAAAAAATCTTGTTGTATGAGGCTTGTAGCTTGTTTAGATACAGAGTATCCTGGGGTATCCTAGAGGCTCAAGGTATCACGGGCTCAACCTCTACTTGTCGTGTAGATGATCTCTCGTAGAGATTATAACTTGTAACCTTTGTGTTGTGAACAACGTTATCCAGTATTCCTATATAATTAGCTACTATATAGATCAGTATACTGCGCTGTGAAACAGTTTATCAGACCCAACTATCAAGGTGTGGATAGTGCTCACTTTGAGCTTAGGTGTTATTGCATATACGATATATGAACACATAGAAACCTGGTGCTATAGATATTATATCTTTAGAGGTTGACAACGTGAGAGCAGTACACAACCTGCCGCGATTGTGCTGATGATGCCATCATGCCAATCCCACAACGTCGTATGTATTGCAATTGCAATAGATTGTATACATATAATTGTAAAATAATAAACGAGAGTATAGTTTATAGATAAAGGCTTTTGATGGGGGATATGTTCAAGATATCATCCCTTAACCGCTTAACCTTTCATGTTCTCATTTCTGGCCGTACAACTAGATACTAAAACAATAAGAGAGCAAACAAATCCCTGACGCTATCGTCTGATCAACGCTAGCTGATAATGAGTAGAACCCTCAGTTCTTGACGAGGGCCCTTAGTTCCAACCAATTGGTGTAAGAGGACTTAAGGCAGGAGGATGACGAGATTTGCCACTCGTCCTATTAATCCTCAAAGGTTCATGAGCCTGTATAGCGTGGCCGCTTCAATCATGATAGTCGATAAGAAAGAGTTCGACAACTTCATATTGCTTGCACATCTTTGTGTGGGCTGGGTCATTAGTGATGACCAAGAAGTGACAAATGTATACCGGATGTGGAAATTTAGTCATCGGTATCCGTCAGCAGTCATTAGTGATATGTTGCATTTGCCGCCGGCTTATGTACATTCTAATGGGCTATATTAGTCACTATTGCAATGAGCCATATGAATCGTGGCGTTGCATTCTAAATATGCAAGGGTATTCTACCCGATATGAAGTACAATAAGCACAACACGAGATGATAAGAAAGCATGATTAGTTAGGGCTAATGTGACGAGGCGTCTCAACCTCGGCGGTGCATTCTATACTCGTTGTTGACAATGATACAATGGCCTGTGTGCCTCATAATTGTATAAAGGAGGAGGATATTGATATCATAATTTTCAAAAGTGCATCCACCGTACATCGAATTGATATCTTATCCAATTATAAATCACACAAACAACATCCGCAACTATGGTATTAACCAATAACCAAACTCTTCTCTTCTGGACTGAACAAGCTCAAATGGGAGTATCTGCACGAACTCGTGGTCAACTGATTATTGAAGGTCTCACCAACGTCGAAGATTTATTGGAATTTGCTGACAACGATGATGGTTGGAAACAACTATTAGAGAACCTCAAGCATCCACCTCAAGTACTGAATCCTGCAGTTGGTCAACCTGGTCATAATGCCGGTGTGGCTGTAGGAGCGTTGATCCCTCAAGTGCCCTTTCAACTATCGGCTAGGTCATTAGGTCGTATGAAGAATGCTGCTCGAGCTGTGAAGTACTATACCACTGTTCAACGTGTCATTACTGCTGCTAACATGCAGCAAGCACGCTTGGGTAACTTCAAGGAGCAATGGGAGGCACACGAAACTAACATTGAGAATCAAGATCAACACAAGCTTCCTGTGATTACCAAGTACTTGCCAATTGTTGCATGGACTGAAGCCTTTACTAATCACTTGGTTGTAGTTTGTGGAGTCCGTGGAGTCCCTCTTGCCTATGGTATTCGTGCAACTGTTGTTGCTGGCACCGATGGTCCATTAGCGGCTGACCAATGTTACTCAACGGAACATGGATCTCTAAGGGCTGAGATGATTGCCCGAGCATCTCATGCAAATCCTATGTTTAGAGTTGATAGTGCTACCATCTTTGACATGATTGAGAAGGCTACAAGGACTACTCCCTATGCAGCTACTATTGCTCCGTTCAAGCGTAGTAAGGATGGAGTTGCAGCTTTCCGTGCCCTAGTTAATCAGCATGCTGGTGTGGCATTTTGGGATGCTCAGAAGAAGGATTCGAATGAGACAATGAGCACTCTACGCTACACAGGTGGCGGACAGATGACTCTTGAACAATTTAGTTCTAAGCATCGTCAAGCTTTTGTCAAGTTGACACAGTGTGCTGATCATGTTCCTGTTGAGCTTCCGGGAGGAAGACAGCGCGTTACTAACTTTATTGATGGTATTCAGTGTAATGATGCCGATGTATCAGCAGCCGTAGCAGCCGTCAAAGTGGATGAGCAAGGTATGAGGCAAGACTTTGAATCAACTGTTGCATTCGTTGTGCCTAATTGTCCTGTTGCCAAGAAGACCAAGAAGAGTAAGAAGCGTGGTCTTGCTCAGATCTCGTCTACTAGTACTACCAATAATAACAATAACAAGGGTAGGAAAGGCCGTAAGAAGTTCAAGGCGAAGAAAGTAACCAAGGGACCTCGGACTGGAGTTGAGCTTCGGTTCCACAAGGACCCCGAGTACAAGAAGTTAACTGATGATCAGAAGCAAGAGCTCCATGAACTTCGTAATGCACGCGACAAGAAAGGTGAGGACGATTCCGATATTCGTACTCAAGTTGCTGCTATCTTTGCGGAGTTGGACAAGGAGAAGGCTGAGAAGGAGGAAACTCTCAACACTCTCAAGTCTATTGTGGCCAGTTTGCAAGCACCTGCCGGTAATGCCAAGGTAGGTGCTGCTACAGTTAACCTATCTGACAAGTTTACTAAACAGCCAAGCAAGAAGACGATTGCTGCCGTCCAAGTTCATCAAGATGAGAAGGTCGAAGCAGCCGCCACCCAGTTAATGCAAATGTTAAAGCTAGGTGGCAAGAAGTCTGACGGTAGGAGCTGAGCTCCTGCCGCCCCTCCAAGGCCCGGTTCATCTGCCTTGGAGGGGGCCCGTGTAGTCCCGAATGATTCTTTATGTTACCGTATATCAATGTTTTATGTTTCGGGATCTACCATGTGTGATAAAGATGAACCAATAAGTACCAGCACCGATTTGGACACACATGCCAACATGGTGGTTGTTGGTACACATGCAACTATAATCCAACGATCGGGACGGACTGTGGAAGTTAATCCATTTGCTGATGTTTGTAACAAGGTTAAGAATGTCCCTATTGTTGATGCTGCAGTTGCTTATGATTGCCCCTACACTGGCGAGACCTATCTATTGATTATGAGGAATGCCTTGTATGTCCCGTCGATGGATCACAATCTCATACCTCCGTTCATCATGAGGGAGGCAGGTCTAACGGTTAATGATGTACCGAGGATTCATTGTGGGGGAGATGTGACGCGTGAAAGTCACTGCATAGTGTCTAAGAACCCAAGTTTGCGTATCCCATTGAGATTAGATGGAGTATTCTCTCAGTTCACAACTCGTAAGTTGTCTCAAGAAGAAGAAGATGACTGTGATCACTACCCATTTATTATGTTGACGCCTGACTCTCATCACTGGAATCCACATGATGAGTCATATGCTGATAATGAAGAGAATTTCTTAGATTGGGAGGGCGAGCTAGTCGACAACTCTTCTAATAAAAGGAAGAGAGATATCATTAGTGATGATGAAGTGCCTGAGATATCAGAGGTAGTAGTTGACGTAGATAGATACGAGTCAGTAGTTGATGCTATAATATCTCAGAATGATGTGAACTTTGTTCCTGATCCAGAGGCAGCATACACTGATGAAGATACTCTTCGAGCTCAAGTATGTGATTTGACTGCTTGTTTTGATGATCGTCACCTCCAACAGATAATGGAAGAGAAGCTAGCCGAGTCCAAGTTTAGTATGGCCATTGGCAGTACAATATATCATGCCAATGATGATGAAGACTGTGAGTTATTTGAGCCCTTCGGTAGTAGTGAGATATCAGCTACACATGCCGAGCGTCCTAAGGGTGTATCTAAAGAGCAGTTGAGTAAGATATGGCGGATACCTGAAGATGAAGCCAGAAGAACTTTAGAAGTCACTACTCAACTCAACCAACAAGATGCCGAGGGGAGCTTATCAAGACGATTTAGTACTAATGATCGTATGCTTCGATACAAGCGTATTGCATCTTTGTTCTTCACTGACACTTTCTTTGCTAAAGGAGCCGCCAAAAGTCTGAGAGGATTTACTTGTATGCAACTCTTTATTTCCGACAAGGGATATATGAAAGTATATGGTATGACATCGCCGAAGCAGTTCAAGGATGCTTTGAAACTGTTCTGCAAGGAAGTAGGCGTGCC
>Ga0075437_11475_pt1 | contig 17010 bp, 13 predicted proteins | sample MintriMetagenome_FD_74266 | JGI IMG/M metagenome (GOLD analysis project Ga0075437, IMG submission 74266) | Marine eukaryotic communities from Monterey Bay, USA to study complex ecological interactions - Minidiscus trioculatus and... | ecosystem: Environmental > Aquatic > Marine > Unclassified...
ATAGTATCATGAAGCCTATGGTGCACTATGTCCCAGTCAGAGGCGATTTGAGTGATCTACAGGCCAAGTTTGAGTGGGCCGAAAAGAATCCAGACAAGGCTCAAAAGATTGCCAAGCAGGCTTCACATCTTGTCAAGCGTTTGAGTACAGAAGCAGGCTTTCTGAAACTTTCCAAAGAGTTGTTTGAGGAACCTCTCGGTAGTGTTGTAGCCGCCTACAAGCCCTTGAAGAATGGTGTATCTTGGAAAGAGTTTATCAATAAGCATAAAGGTGGTAACAAGAGAAGTTTACGCCCTAGATGGAAGTGTGGTGGACTCGAACAAGGCGATTGTTTAGAAGTTCACGGAAATCTACGACATGATACCAGTAAGGTGAAGAAGGGAGAGAAGAAGACAAAGGTGGAGACAAAGGAAGAAGCTCCTGCAAAGAAGGTTCGTGTAAAACCTCATCAGGTTGTAGTTGATCTGGTTTAGAGTAGTGGAATTGTATTGTATTAAGGTCAATGTATAGACGCAGTAAATACTCCTTTTGGTTTAACATGCTCTATCTGCCTAAATGCTTAGTGCCTTAACCTCTCTCAACAAAAATACGGTATCCTATCTTTGAAGTGTGCTGATTGCTGATGAGAGATGCCTATCGTGATACTCAAGAGCTCTCTTGTGTCCTTTTCATAACATATCAGACCGGCTGACTGTGATGTATTCGCTGTCTTCTTCCGTAACATTTCATTCGGCGGCAGTCAACTTCTGGAACTACATTATCGAATTGCAAATTGATACACATCATGTGAGGGGACCTAATATTAAGGTATGTATAGATGCAGCGAATAATCCTTTTGTTCTAGCAGTATGACACTCATGAATACTATAAGGTATTGTGAATTGTATCTCCTCTTGCCCACCCCGGATAGACCACCGCTTTAGCGATAGAACGGTCCCTCGATTAGATATGGCGCCACACCTCAGAAACTATGAAGAAACACGGCATAACTCACCCATATACCAAATACTAAGGGTATTTCAGATTAAACGCCCTATCGATCGGTATCAATTTAGGACGACAGTACAGATATTCATCGAATACGAGTGTATTTAAAAAACTCACCATCATTCTAACTCTTTCACAATTATCAAGCAATTGCCTCCTCAACAGAAAGCTGATTCCTTAACATCAGACATCAGACCGGCCGCACCATGATACATTCGATCCCGTCCATATAAACCGGCGGCGGACTCTGGAATTGTATTATCGAAATGCAAAATTGACACATCATGTGAGCAAGTATTGACGGAAGAAAACAATAGAGATAACAGACATGGTAAAGAATGGGTAGTTTTCTCTCTGCCAATAATCGTTAGTGATAGTGATCATATTATATCATATTATAGTGGTGTCGATATATCAGAGGGTGTTTAGCAGTACAACTGTATCATGAGATATTCAACTTCAATTTTCAATTATTAGCCATCCTGGCTGTTGTGTAAGGCGTCTCAGATAGCGATATCCAATGATATCTATGCTTAACATCTACACATATTAAACTTCAATTATACATTTCAATAAACAAATAAGTACATAAGAAGGACACATACATCAAAGGTCAAAGACGGTATCATCAAGAATTGAGATTGGTCAACTTTCAAAGTGTGCAACAACTACCCACACTCCAAGCACAACACCGCGCCATCACATATCATGTAGTATATAGATTGACTTTCTGAGTGCGAGTCAGATACGACTCGATTTGTGATGCGAGTCACATCAGTTCAACCATTAGGTAAGTCTACTAAGCAAGACAGATTGGTAATTGTGTTGTCGTTTATTACCTGCCCTGGTGTGTACTAACATTCCTATTCAGCCCCTCATTAAATTCCCCTTTTTTCAGCAACAAAATCAATACCCCAAACACAAACATGAACAAACAGAGCGAAACTCGCAAGACTTCATCTTCGGCTGCTGACGATCTGGCCAAAACTCTTGAGATTGAAATGGCGAAGCGTCAGTCATTGGAGAGGGTTGTTACCAGGATGGGATCCGCCCTCAATCTACTAACTGAAGTTGTGCAAGAACTGGAAGCAGAGGTTGCTTTTCTCAAGTTAGAGGCTATTGCTGCTCAATGTCTCGCCAATGCTCAAGAAGAATAAGGGCAGGTGTGGTGACAAGTTGAAGAGGCTTCTATCGGCCTGTGTGTAGATTGGTTTTGTTTAGCGAATATCCATGGACAACTTTATTTATAGTTCCTATTGTTGAAGGGGAGTGTAGATTGAAGAAGATTTTGTGGGAAAATTCTATTTTTCAGTAAACATAAAGTCTGGTCCACTATTTGTTACATTCTTCTTCTTTCTTCCCCCCACCTCTAATAACAAGGATTGGTTGCTGCTTCCAATTACTGGGAGTCTCCGATCCTTCACGTGCTGCTGCTCCTCTCTTAGAGGTGGACGGTTTGACTCTCCTCACGTAGGATAGGATTGAAGGATGCATAGTAGGGTATTCTAATCAGAGTAATTTGATGTTAGCACACAAGTGAAAGTATGATTGTGCTTACAAATCCCATTACAATCAAAGAGAATTAAACCCTATGTTTAGCGTTTAGCTATAATCCCGACTGAAGACTTGCCCATTATATCCCCTTTATGACTTGTCATCATTATTAACTCTTGTACCGCATATCAAACCAAACCACCTACCTCCTCAATAACCATTCCAAACTTTCCATCTCATCCTCACTAGGGAAAACATTGGCAACCTTTTTTAAACTTTCATCGACATCGAATAATCGATTACTCAAATCATTAAAGTTATTCATTAAATCTTGACAAGAACGTTTCAATAATTGGTTCTCTTTCCGTAATGATTCAACTTCTTCTTGTAATGATTGATATTCATTAGAGTTTGGCGGTGGTGACGATCGTGGATCATTATTATTAGCATCTTGACCTCGACGTAAGTTGGTTACATACTCTCCATAATCACGTTCTTCATACCGTAAGTTATTTGGACGTCCATCACGTGGATCAGGACCTCGTTGTTGCTGGGGTGGTGGTCCTCTTGGATCTCTCTGCTGAGGAGGTGGTGGAGGCCCACCAAAGCTAGGTCCAGGTCCATTCATACCAGGTGGTGGTGGTCCGCCGCCCATACCCCTCTGTTCAAATCGATTAGGACTTCTCTCTCCATATCCACCACGACTACGCATCCGTGGTTCCTCATCAGGTGGGCCTCTCTTATTTCCATACCTATCCATTGGCGTGGATACGCCCGAAGCAATTGCACCCAATCCCCTTCCACCGCCACCATCTGGATTATTACTACCATCACTTCCAGACCGTCCCTGACGTGGCTGTGAGGCAGTATTGCCTGCATTTGGTGCTGATCGATTGGCATTGTATGATTGTGCTCCATTCATACCTAATGAGAGTAGATTAATCACGTGGGTGTCAAGATATGAATTGATATATGTTTTTATGATGATAAAGATATAGTAAGCATAGGAAGAAATGAGAACGTAGTAGCAGGTTAGAAGTTATTAAGTTGCAAAGAGAAACAGATAGCAATCAACAGACACCCATTGCAAATACGTGTCATGGAATTATGTCATGGACTCATTTGGATTTAAAACTACCCTCTTTCAATATCACACAACTTAACACCAACCCAATAACACATACCCCATCCAACTCAATGTGACTCAAGTTAGATCAAACCAAACTACAATACCCAACACAGAAAGAAACGACAATAATCACACAATAAAAGAGTAATAAACTTCTGTACAAAACGCACCTTCACCCATCGGCGGTGGGCCCATACCATCCGGTCCACCAAAGCTACGCTGGCCCATTGGTGGTGGTGGACCGTCTCTCATCGGCCCCGGACCAGGTACCATTGGTGGAGGAAAGCCTGCCATTTTTAGAGGTTGTTGTTTATTGCTCTTCATATTTATGTTGTTTTGTGTGTAAGACCGAATTGAAAAGAGTGATTGCGTTGTTGAGGTGGTGAAGGCATTGCAGTAAACACTACCATTTGATAATAACAATACTATAAATGATATCAATACACCAGTACTGTAATTTGCAACGGTATGTAGTTTAATTTGCTTTTCCATGATGTTAAAAAATTATTTATATGTGTGTAAAAACGATACGGTTGATAATTTGATGACGATGAAGCAAAATCTAATAATGATAGTAGCCAATTAAGTAATTAAGTACTAATATAACTCCTCTATCGATGATATGGCATCCGCACAAACTGCTAATAACAACAACAAACTGTACGATAATAAACGAACCGCAATAAAGCAAACTGATCAAGATAGATCAAGATACCAAAAGACGTCAAGGGTATCCTTTATGCATAATATACTGAATGATACATATGTTCTCGTATCAACTAGATACAGGAAAGGTGCATGAGAGGTACGTCCTATACTTATTTTCAGGGAATTAGATTGATCTTATCAACATCAAATGGTGGTGGTCTCGTGATTATTTGAAACGATAAAAGCCCACAACCAATCGATATCCTATTGTTTTCAGATCGTTCGAGCTAGAATTTTATAAACTGCAACCATCAAATTCCTCGTACTAGAACTTAGATAACTGGTATCATTGCGTTATGTTTGAATATCGTATAATTTGAAGACTGAAGACTGAGTTTGGCTCAAGGAGCGACAGCCAGACTTGAGGCATGAGAAACTTGAGGGATGGAATAAACTCGACATTATTTAGGCTGTACGAGAGGCTAAGATTGAGGATGGAGAGGCCTCTCAATGAGGAGGCGGATGTACTTATGCAGCAGCATATCTAAAACTTGGAACTTGGTAGTAGTAGGGCATGTATGTTTGGTGGTGTTGATGGGGGGAATTGAGCTCCGAAGATGGACATATTAATATATCAATGACAAATGACCCACCTTCTCTTGTTTATCGTCTTTGCAATACTATTCAACAAGGTAAATAGTACAAGTAATACCAAACGGTATATAATCAAGTATAAGAATGATACAGGTAGAACAAATGCCATCAAGTTATCATCAAGATTAGCAGCTGTATCAGCTGGACTAAATGCACAAGATGATAGCAGCACCATAGCTTTGTCAAACCAACATGCAATAGCTGCATCATACACCATCGAATCTATAGAAGAACTCAGTAATAGTAGTGGTATAGACTATATCGAAGAGGATAGTCCTAGATATCTATTGGGGTCTCTTCGCAGTAGCATCAGTACTAGTAGCAGTAACAATAACAATAATCGTACTATCCCTCGACGACGACATCTCGAACAAACTGTACCCTACGGATATACAATGGTACAAGCAAATCAGGTAAACAACATTATTGAATGTCGTAGAAAGATATGCATTATTGATTCGGGGTATGATTTGTTCCATCCAGACTTACCTGGATATGATGGAGAAGGATTTACTGGAGATGTTGATGGTAGTTCACCAATCGATGCCCTCGATTATCCATGGTTTGAAGATAGAATCGGCCATGGGTCACACGTTTCGGGAATTATTGCAGCTATAGATAATGAGATTGGTATGATCGGTGTTGTGAATGATTCCAAACTGCATATTGTTCGAATGTTTGGTGGTAATGAAGAAGGCGGTAGCAAGACTGTTTCTAGTCTTCTCGGTGCTGTCAGTCTCTGTCGTAAGTTCAATGCAAGTATTATAAATATGAGCCTTGGAGGCTCTAAATTTAGTCAGACTGAACAAACGGTATTCGAGGAGACTAAGAATGCTGGTATATTACTCGTTGCTGCCGCGGGAAACAATTCTACAGAGGATTACTTCTATCCAGCATCGTATGATAGTGTTCTTTCCGTTGCTGCTATCGATGGTGAGAAGAAGCAAGCTAGATTCTCCCAATTCAATGATCAGGTAGATATTGCCGCTCCTGGTGTGGATATCTTGTCTACTTTGCCAACAAATCTTAAAGATGGTGAAGAATATGATGAATCTAGTGGTACATCCATGGTGAGTTGAGACTTATGATATGCTTACATTTTTACTATATTATCAGAGAATCCCTCACTATACCCTCCTGTTACAGGCCTCGCCTTTTGTTGCTGGTGTAGCGGCGTTGATATGGTCACATTTTCCTGGTTGTAACAACACCGAGATACGTCAAGCGCTTATCGAGACTGCCGAGGACTTGGGCGATCCAGGTAGGGATAACTCCACAGGTTTTGGGCTTGTCCAGGCTAAGAAAGCATTTGATTATTTGATTTATAATCCATGTGTCAATGATACGATATGTCCAAGCTCAGATGTCACAAGAAGTCCATCAGTTAGTCCAACATTAGAGCCAACTAAGAGCATGAGTCCTACGCCTTTGCCTACATTAGTGCCTGTTACAGTGGCGCCGACAAACACTCCTTCGGTGAGTACTTCTTTTTGTGCATATTATGATGTGTCTAATTCTAAAATCACTTGCATCTAATAACTTGTACGATCTATATATTGCAAATCATTTTGAATCAGTCAATACCAACATCTTCGCCATCATCTTCACCGTCAACTAAACCTTCATTAGCACCAACAACTGAGTCGCCCACATCACGTTCATCAAATAATGAGTCTACTCCTTCAGGGAGCCCTACCTCTTCGTTAAGGCCTTCCCAAGTACCCAGTGGAATATCGACTAGTGTTGAAGCAGACGTTCAACTTCTGTTGAATGGACTGTCCTCGGAGCTAGATAATGAAACCAAGGATGTATTTGAAAATGAATGTGCCGATCACTTAAATGAGAATTTGGTAAGCTTTAATGAGTTTGAATGTATATTGACTACTATACCGCCATCATTTAGACAACTTCATCGTAATCTGCAAGAAGGAGGAATATACGTAAATCTACATGTCGAGGCAACTTCCTCCGATGTCGATGCTGCATTATCAACATTCACTGAACAAGTTCATTTAGTATTTGAAGAGTCCGCTGACGAGCTGGTTGCCGATCTTAAAGAGCAACACCCTTCGTACTTTGAGACATTATCAGGCATAGAAGTAAATGCCGTGGAAAGTGATGGTTCTAATAGTCCTACAAAATCTCCTTGTCGTTGGAGCGGCAGACTGAGGGAAAGATGGTGTGGCAAATCGGGGAAGAAGAGCAAATCAGCCAAAATAGAAGAGGCTGAGGAGACTCCAACAACTTCTATTAAAACGGGCAAGAGCAGCAAATCATCCAAGAAGAAACAGAAAGTTAAAGATGTAGAAAGTCTTGTCGATATCAAGAGGGAACGGAAGCACGCTCAAGCCATGTCCATTATCACCTTACCTGAAGTGGATGAGAAAGTGTCAAGTTGAGATAGATATCCAAACACCATAGTGGTATAGCCGCCGAAGATCAGTCTAAGGCATTTAAGGCATTGCTATATTTTATCAATGAGAATCGACACATGTGAATACCAAAAGTTTTAGGTTATTAAGTTATGATTCAATCAGGATATCTACCAAGACGAAGTTCTCCTTAAGCGAGCCATCAATCTTCCCTGGACTGATCGTCCATTGCGGTCGGCATCTACATCATACAATGTCAATGTTTCTCCGTCAGAACTTATCTGGTAGTGGATTACATCGTGTCTCAACAATTGCATGAAACTATATTCTTGTTTCATGACATCGTCCTCGCATAACATCCTTGTGCTTACCAGGTTATCAACGACAGTGAACGCACTTGGAAAGTTAATACCAGCTAACAGTTCATAACGGCTATTGAATGAGTTACACCCACTACGACCACCCAGGGTATTGATTACTGAGCCGTCTTCGTACCCGAAGCTAAGAGTAATTGGCTTTACTATTTGTTCCATCTTACCACCAATATCAAGTTCCAAGACCTCCCAATTTGATCCTTCGATACCTCTGAAATAATCAGGTTCCCGTGGAAAGTCTTCACTACTTGATTCAAAGTCAATAGGGTCCCTCTGCCATGTGAATTGTGCCAAGAGATCTCCCTGAACTTGCTGTCCATTGTAAATATCAACAGAATATAGAGACAGCTCTTCTTCGTGCGGTTGACGACTTATCACATCGATGGTATAGATGAGTGACTTGTGCCTTAGCACACTCATGAGACGACGTTCTTGCCGCATAACATCATCTTCACACCTTCGTCTATTGGTAATTAATCGGCTGATACTTAGTTGACGATTGAGATACCACTCTGGTGAATCGAAATCATTTGGTATGAGCTCCATGTCTCCACGGTAACCATTGCAACCAGCATATCCAGTTACTTTAGTTTCAGAGTCAATGAATAATGTGATTGGATCATCAGTGTGGATCAGATTGTCAACTCCAGCGAGTGTTTTAAGCTCCCAATACGATCCGACGGGCAGGACATGCCCATCAAAGTGCACCGATACTATTTGTTGCGAAGCAAGACGTGCCATTTGAGTTCCTTCATCGTTCCAAAGGATGAGTACTTGATCACCTTCTCCAGGTTCATCATTACTTGATATCTCATACATGACAGTTGGCTGTCCAATGATATTGACAAATGCACGCTCTTGCTCCATGATGCCATCCTCGTCACAGTACATTAAGGACGTCTCCATATCTCCTACATGAAATTTGGTTGAAGTTACTTGCAAGAGATCTCCAGATATCTCGTTGCAACCTGCAAATGCTCGTAGACTATTATCTTCTTCGACAAAGGACAATGAAACGGGGCTTCGGACTGGCTCCAACTGCCCGTTAATATATATGTCAGTTGCAAACCAATTGGTTCCGAATGGTAGGATATTGCTACTGGAAGTTTCTTCATCGTGATCAGGTATGGGCAATGTCCCCCGCAGTAGCTTGTGACCGCTTGATGGTAGAGTGATAGAAAGGAGGGATATAGTGCTAATGAGTGTATTGAATAGTTTTGTTCGAGTCATGATTTGTGATGTTGTTGTTACAGTGAGCTTAGATGTATCTTGATGATTAGGTTAGTAGTTATGATTTGTTTTGCTTTTAATATACTTGATTTGTTTGTCTAATTTATGAGCATGCCTTGCCCACATTCCATATGTTCTACAAGATGCTTCCTAATGCAAGAGTTGGCAAGAAGGTGGAGCCAACGTGAGTTAATTACTCAAGACCAGATTGGTATCCTAGACCGGGGTATTTTCCCCAGGGTTCCATTTGGGTCAGTAGAGGACGACTAGTTCTAGTAGTCGATTGGATGCTGCACATTAAGTACTTTGCAATCAACTATACACATATGTACCGAGGTATTCTGTCTGGAATGTAGAACACCATAGAGAAAGCAGTAAAGTAGGCCCCAGGGTCGGTATCTTCGTCCGGCGGTATTCTTTTACTTTTTTAAAGAGCTAGCCACTAATCTGTGGCTAGCTGCCATTTCAGATCCTAACCGCACTGTCTAAGATTGCTGGTATCATTATGATGAGATAAAAAGGGATATCAAAAAGGTAGTGGAGTTGAGAACCTCGGAATGGTACCTCGGAGTGGTGGTCTTGCATATATTATCTTGCTCTGGTTGGAGTTGCAGTAATTAGTGTCTTGGTCTGGTTGGTCAAGTCAAATCTACAAACATGAAACTTTACACATAAAACATTAGAAACATCAATACAACGCTGCAATAGAAACATCAACACACAACATCAATCAACACAAACCAAATATGAAGCTAAATCTACAACATCAACTATCATCTGCGGCAATTCTTTTGGCCGCTGCAACTCCTGGGGCGTACTCTCAGTCTTTTACTGACATGGCGGAGATAGCAAGGGCTAAGTTCTACATGAACATAGGAGGAGACACTGTATATCTTCGTGGTCAGAAAGACAGCAACAAAAACAATACACCTTCAACTACTAACTTTGGTACTGAGCTCTTCTTGGAAGTATCCAATAGTACTAAATCAGGAGACAACATTCTCATCTCTCCATTATCAGTCTACAATGCATTAGAACTTGTTACAGAAGGAGCCACGGCAGGGAGTGAAACTCAATCACAACTTGAGAAAGTACTTGGCTCTCCGCCTCATATCAGTGATACAGACGACAAGAAGTATGGGGTTACCTTATCTACTGCCTCATCAATATGGGCTGACGATCTCAAGCAATCATATGTCAAGAGTATGAAGTCTGAGCACTCATCTCAGGCATTTCGTCTTCCGCCTACTTACACACCTGTTAATAAATGGATAGAAGAAGAGACCAAAGGATTAATCAAAGACTTTATTCAGCCAGTATCACCTGGTCCTGGAGGTCCGACGTTGATCAGCACAGTCTACTTCAAGGGTAATTGGTCACGAACATTTGATCCTGATCAGACTATCGATGAGGAATTTACTCTAAGGGACGGTTCGAAGAAGAAGGGACGATTCATGACAGATATTCGAGGTGCAAAAGTTCTTGATGAAGAGTCAAAGTTGGGCGGAGCATCTGCTATGCTGCTTCCGTATGGGAATGAAGGTGCCGATTCTGATTATGCATCTTTATTCATTCTTCCGGCGGACGATACTATCGAAGCTATGGAGAGTGTACTAGAAGGCATCAACTCTTATCCATTTCATCATCTAGGATTAACAGAATCTCGAGTTGATATCAAGCTACCTCGATTCAAGTTTGACTTCTCTGATAGTCTCAGAGAAGAGCTGCAGAATATGGGCATTAAGGTGGCTTTTAATTCAAAGGTCGAGAACAAGTTTGATATAATGTCGAACGATAGTTTACTAACTGTTGAGGATGTCATACATGGTGCATCAATGAGCGTAACAGAGAAGGGTACGGAAGCTGGTGCTGTGACTGTTGTTTTTATGGCTAATGGTGCTATACTTGAGAAACCACCCTTGGATATGAACTTTAATCGTCCTTTCATCACGGCCATTGTTCATATACCTACTGGAGAATACCTCTTCATCGGTAGAGTTGAAAGTCCAGACTTTATCATGGAAGATCCAGCTGTTCATAATGATTAAGCAGAGAGGCACTAGCTATTACTAGCTATTACTAAAACATAAAAACATAAGGAGTATTTCAACGAAGAGTAGGAGAGTACAAGAGGAGAGTAGATAGGCCAATTCTACATCCATAAACATTGATCTTGATATAATAGTCCGTCTCATGCATTAGAGACTCCCCTGCCTCGCCTCGCCACTCGCCTCATATCATGATAAAATGGTATCTTTGCAACCTCCACGAATAGAAATATTTTGTAGGAGGTAGTATGTAGAGTGAGTATCACTGAGGATTGTAATAAGTGCTTTTAATCTTTGAGGTGGCATAACCTGTATTACATCTGTTCTTGTTAACGTTGATTTTATCAGCAGTAATTTAGAAACAGACAGATATACTCATACGCCATAAAGTATAGCGGAATATTCGTTAGTCGATGCATTGGATCAATATAGGTTATTCGAAGTATTGCCAATTAGATACATCAAATTGTCACCAGGTTATAAGAATTGTTACCGCCTAAAGTACAAAAAAGAGATTCTAAAACGATAATGCCGTCAAAACGGGAGAGAGGAAGACAGCGGAAGGTGGCTAAGAATCTGGCTGCCGGTAATGGTAATGATAGTATTACACAAATTGTAGCTAAAGTAAGGAAGGGTGATAACAAGACCACAACATTGTTAAAAGGTGGCTCTCTTAAGGAATCTAATGGAATCTCGTATGAACAAAGCGGTATACTATCAACTGTACTTAAGTTCTTAAAGAGGTGTGAAGATGACACATTTGTCAAAGTTATGCTAGATATTGGAGGTAATTTGAGGACGCCACAGTTATGGGTTCAAGTTCTTATAAAGGCAGAGGCACAAGAAGAAATGTGTTGGTTACAAATTGCCCAGAGTATTGGCCCATTAGTTTGATGCATGTGCAATGATACTGCAAGGTTATTCTTCAAGAGTGGTAAACATTGGCGGGAGGGGATTCATGCATTCGTTTGTCTCATTCACAATATGATATATAAAGCGGTCGATACTTCAGAAGTAGAAGGCAAGATCATTATTGATACACTTTTACAGTATGAGGGATTACTTACATCTATTATACAGTGGGGGTTCTGGGAGGATACTAATCGTCCTGATATTGCAACGGAATTGACAAGTGATGAGAGAGTTAATATTGTTAGATTAGGAAAGGTAGCATTGAATAGATTAATTAAAGCAGCTTATACAGAAGAAGGTAGAAAAAGATTGGTGACGATTGGAACAACTCCTATCATCAGTAAGGAGTATGATCCTGAGTGCAAGATCTCATTTGTGGTCGGGTTGATTCATCGAACAAAGATCGAAGGTTGGACAATGGACACCTCGAAATCTCTCCGTCTTCTACTTTGTAACACAGGCTGTAGTTGTGCTGACAAAGATGTTATTACCGAGCTGATTGATTTAGGCATCAACACAAGTGACAATAGAAGTGACGATAGATGGATAGTGCACGTTACTATATGCTTACATTTTATGGTATTGAAGAAATACAACAATGATATCTTTTGGTACCCAAATGATACCCATGTTGCCTTTGCCCTTCGTGGAGGGTTGATTGAATTGTGTTTGACTTTCATTGAGCGATTTGGATTAAACGAATCTTTTGACGAGGAGAAGGATAATTTACGGTCACTCTTCTATTACATTGAGGGCATTCTTAGCAACATTTATTGGATTGGATTACACAAGAAGACTGCAAAGGCAATCAGGAGCAAGCGGGGTAGTATTGAGAAACAACTGGTACGCTTGGAACAGAACACTAATATCACAAACAATCCAAAGTGCAAGGAACTATTAGATATGGTTAGAAGTATGTTAGATACCAATGGTTCATACTGCTGCCGATGCAACAAGTCACTTAGCAGAACAGAGGTAAAGGAATGCAACGGTTGCAATCTTATGGCATACTGCTCCAAATCTTGTCAAAAGGAGGATTGGTTGAATGGGCATAGTGTTACCTGTTGCAAGTCATTTACTAATGAAACAGCTGATGGACAGTTTCAGGGTACATATCATCCAGTAATACCACTAGCAAATAATGAAAAAGCTGCAGCAAAGTTGAAAGAAATGGAGACCAATATGAATATGATTCAGTTGAAACTGTTTCTTGACAATGCAGAGAGTATACTGACCCAAACGGAGGGATTGGACCCCCCCTTGTATGATTGTGTCGTGGTGTTTAATCTATGTCAATGTCCGCCTACCGTTAGTGTACAGGATTATAGAGAGAACTTTTTGACACCATTGGCAGTAAAGAGTTTTGAGCAAAGTCGTTCAAAAGAGAATATCACATGTGATTTCTATTCATATATCTTTAATGGGGAATTGGATAAGGATGGCGACACTCCAAATCTTGTCATGCAGAGATTCTTCCCTCTTGCATGGCTAACGAATAAGAAGAAATCGAAAGAAAACACATGATAGAGACGGTTTAACCTAATCCTTGACACTGCGGTGTCCTATAGGAACTTCTTGTCAACCCTAACTCAATCAAGGCCAAAGAAGCTGCTCGTTTAGCCCCTCGAGATAAGCAGGCTGCACTATTCCTTGCCCAGGCAAGGAAAGGAGCAAGTAATAGGGCCAGGATAGCAGCGAAAGCTGCCGCCAAACAATCGCCTGTCCGTTCAGCCCCTCAAGATAACAATCAAGTCGATGCTGGTATACGTGATCTCAGTATTGACGATGAGAATGCTGCTGACGGTCGAGTTGGATCTATCATCGAGTTCAAGGCGGATTCTCCCCTTGTCATTGACGAAGGCAACATCGATATGAAAAAGAATTAGGGGCTTACTTTTGTTATGGCCTTGTCGGCCTTGTGTATGACGTATGGGCTCATGTATCCGCTTGTGGTTGGGTGTTTCTTTTAGATAAGCTTGGGAGAGCCAAGGTGAAGGACGTCCGATTTCACCTCTTATATGTAGTTGTTCTATATTTAGAGCAAAGTTTGGACAAATGCGTATTATTCTAACTATGCCACTTCTATAGATAATTCTTCTCCCTCTGTTGTAGATAAGGTGAAGGGCGAGTCTAAGATATGCACAAAGTAATAAACCTAAATCAAAATCTACTAAGTACTTGTTATCAAGCAGTTCTCTACTTATTCTTTGGCACTCACTTGGCAACCGCACTTGTATCTACTACTACTGATCACTGAGTCTCAACCTGAGACTGCTGGTGTGCAGCCGCATGATGACGATGCGATCTTGAGCGACTCCGTGACCGACGTTCCTTCCTATCACTCTTCTTGGACTTGTGAGTATGTGATGAACTTTTACTAGCACGGGATGAACCCGACTTGCGTGATGAGGTTGACCCTCGTCTACTACTCCCATCACCACCATCATGATTGCTACGACGATACCTTCCATTCTTCCACTCTCCATCCTTGGCACCTAAAGTCTGGTCGGCATAGGTCATTACACCATGACCATGTGGGATGAATAGATGATTCACCTGGCCTGTATATGTGCCTGACTGGTTATTCTTGGGATTAGTCCACTGCATTTGACGGACATTGATTGTACCTCGCTGTCCTGGAGTTGGCGGATTGGATGAGGATACACTCTTAGAGCTAACACTATCTTGTTGAGAAGAGGATACACTGCTACTGCTACGATGCTTGGAAGACTTGCTCTTGTCTCTCTTGGATCTTCTCTTCTTTTTGATGGGGGCAATACTATCTTCTCCTACCTCATCTTGATGGTGATGATGACTGCCTTGATGACTACTACCATAACTTGGTCTACGATCAGCCGGACTATGTTCAACAAATTGGTGTTGAGACAAGGGCGAGCTTGTACTGGCAAGTGTACTATCATGTGTTGTACCAGTACGATCACTAGTATCCAACGGTGAAGACTTGGAGGAGACAGCAACACCAACATGATTCTGTTTCTCATTACTTGAACCACTCGAGCTACCCGTTAAACTAGCAGTCTCCTCCGATGGACGACGGTTAAGCTTCTTCTTGATGCTCTTACCAATGTGCTTCGACACGGGTACACAGCTACTGCTACGAGGTGCACGGAAGCTATCCTGACTTGGTGATCGTTTGGGTGGAGTCTGACTTGGAGAACGTAACGACGACGATCGTCGTTGTCTAAAGCTATCTTGACTTGGTGATCTCTTAGGTGGTGAAGGATGTTGACCTCCCATTGCTCTTGCACTGACGGATGAACTGCGCATCATTGAACCTTGATGATTGGAAGAAGGAGTATCATTACTCCCTGCACTGTGCAAGCTACGGGCACTGCTCCGTCGTCCCCTAGTCATGCTGCCGCGATGTGGTTGCTGACTGTTATTGCCATCCAACAACATATCCAAGCCAACTCTATTCGAAGAGGGAGTAGCTGCCTGCTGCTGATGGTGATGATCAGTAACACTACTCTGATGACTACGCTCACTAGTATCCAATGGTACCAAACTCATCTCATTCGTAGCCACCGATTGACACATCTGCAGCTGTTGAGTAGCAACTAATGCCAATCGTTTATTATTCTCCTCAACTAGCCGTATACGACGTAACTCGTCAACACAACAATCTGGACAAGCCGACATTAGTATCTTCCACCCGCCTCCATCTGGATTATCCTTAGAAGATGATCCTAGACATAATCGATTTAGGAACTTCTTCTTACGTAAACGAATGTGAGGATGGACGACACATCGACCTTTCTTGTCATAGTTATTCGTATTGACATTCACTGATGATGGTTGTTTTATATCCTCTTCACATATTGAATGTGAGGAAATAACGGTACCATCGGATGTCTTCATGGGGAGTGGTAGTTCATTGACATCTTGCAATTGCTGTCCTCCACCTTGAGGATCACGAAGGAACTGACGTTGGGGTATGATAGACGATGCCTTGTTCCCCATGAAGGATAATGTTGATATGGTATCATCATCTTGACGGGGATTAACAATCATATTAACATGATTATGACCAACCTTTGGTTTATGTGTTGGTGAGGATTGAGAAACGACAATGGCCGAAGAGGATGAAGCAGGAGGTGCAGAGTTTTGACGTTGTGGTGGAGAGTTGGTCTTTAAGGGAGGAGGCGGAGGCGGTGGCGGTGGAGGCACTTGATGATGACCATTCCCTCCATATGTGAATGAGGAACTTCGAGCAGTATGTCTGGCACTTCGTGATCTCCTCTGTCTCCTCTGATGAGCATGATCGTGCTTCTCCTCCTCAGGCTCCAAACTCTTGAGATCAGAATCTTGGGGTGGTGGCCAAGACGGCTGCTTGACTAACAACATTGTACCACCATTACGTCGATCTTGAGTAGACGCCTGACTACTATAATCTTGACACGGAAACTCTTCCGGATCAGGACGCTGAACAATCTGTGTAGTAGCCTGGGTGTATCGACTACCGATGATTTGACATGAGGAACTACGCTGTCTTCTTGAGGAGGAGGAGGTACTGTGACCTCTTCTTCTTTGACTGTCATTCTCAGTCTCGTCGTCATCAGTATGTCCTCTTGAAGGTGCAAGACTACTGGATCGAGAAGAACGACTTGTTGGTTCTCTTGATCGGTACCTTCGACGACTATGTCGTTCGACGCTCTCCCGTAAACGTCGCACGCCAATCTCAATCTCATCGTCCTCCTGTTCTTCTTCTTGGTGTTCTTGTCTTGTTGGTTCATCTTGATGGGGATCAAGCTGCTGCTGTAGGTTTAAAGAGAGGTAAGTGAGAGAGATAGTGTGTTAGTGAACATATCATGTGTACAAAACAGGAGAAATGGATGACAAGGAGCAGAACTTACCTGAGCCTGAGCAGTAGCAACTGGCATGCAAAGCATGATACCCTCGTCCTCCTTTTGTTCTTCTTCCTCTTGATATTCGGCGGCAGGTTGTTCCTCGTTATCCTCTTCTTCTTCACAATCACTAGCGTCTTCTTCGTCCTCATCCTTAAATCGTTGACGATTTGGTGATCGTCTGGTATCCTCCTCCTCTTGCTGTTCTTCCTCGTGACTTTCTTCTCTCCTATCCTCACCCCCCTCCTCCACCTGATGCTCTCCATCACCACCACTCTCACCCCTCTCATAAGTTAA
>Ga0075437_11747_pt1 | contig 16998 bp, 15 predicted proteins | sample MintriMetagenome_FD_74266 | JGI IMG/M metagenome (GOLD analysis project Ga0075437, IMG submission 74266) | Marine eukaryotic communities from Monterey Bay, USA to study complex ecological interactions - Minidiscus trioculatus and... | ecosystem: Environmental > Aquatic > Marine > Unclassified...
CACATCAAGAGTCTATGTACTTCAGTGGAGAAGTAGGAAGAGGGTATTGGAATCACGTTAGATAAGAGCAGATTAGTATTCTAGTTTGTTCTTCCTATGAGCTATATGTATTGTAAGATCAGGTAATTAACATCTCATCTCATCTCGGTCTCAATGCAATTAGTTATTCATGATCTTAGTTTCCATATCATGATCTTAGTCCCACGGGGGGTATGCCACTACGCCTTCTCATGATAGTCGAGTCGCATTACTATTCATTACTAAAACTAAACAGGGCTAAACTTACTTCTTATGTCATTTGGCATGAGTATATATGATAGGTTAATGTGATTACTCTCTTACTCATTATTGACCATGTAACGTGGGTAACAAATTTAAATTTGAATAACCGTTGCTATAATAGATGACAGTTGGCATATAATTTGAAATCGACATAATATGTAATGTTTTGTTACACTGTTTCCCTATTGTTCTATACTGTTTATCCGTTTGAACATTGTGTACTAATCTAACTAATCGTCTCACTTTTTGATTCATCTATTGAACTCAAGAAGTATCCAATTGTTATATCAATTACCAATTACACCCCAAGCTTACTCCTTGCCATCGTCGGACTTTGTTCGGCAACATCTCGTGGAGAATGCAAGAAACTTTGCAGCAACGACATTTCTCAATCTTTGTCACCTGCGCAGATGTGTAAGTCAGCTCTACAATCTTCTCCTGCTTCTGCTTCCATGAACTATCATCATTGTTTCAAGGGTGGGAAACTATTTCTTCGTAAAACGTGCCTGTCGACTTGTATGAATGAAGAGATAACACTTACATCATATGATGTTTGCAGTAAACATTACCGACGTACAGATCCTCTATCTTGGTGCCGTCGAGGTTATGAAAGCACCTTCGAATCGATTAAGTTGCTTCTTGGTGCTCAAGATCAGGAGGACGTCACCTCTATTCATGACGAATCTATCAATGTTATAACTTTGATGGAAGATGAATCCTCGATCGAAGATGAGTCCTTGACGATTGAAACTATCATCGAGAGTGAAGAAGTACCAAAGAATGAATCGGTCTCTCTTGTGCTTGATCATTCGGCAGAGTCTTCCTCGTCGACGTCTGAGGAGGAGAAGACTATCCTCCACTTCTCTATCTTTAACAAGACGGACGATTCGACACCATCGCTTACCAATTCAAGTGATAATCATATCGACCAATCGTTGATACCTCTTTACGTGTTCGATCAATACTTTACCCAAACGGTCCCTTGTCTTTATGATGAGATGAACATGTCGATTGTCAAGGATGACGCTTCTTTTGATGTATCTCTTGATAAACCTGATTCCAAAGAGCTACTCCCTGCCATTAGCCACGATATCATTGATGCACTTTCCATTGTCTGTATTATCTTGACAAGTATCACCGCCGTCTTCTTTGCATCCATTATCATTTGGTTGTCGGCTGTTCATTGTTGGGCTTTGCTCGTTGGCATTATAAGTTGCCTCATATCGACGAGGTTCCTTGGACGTGCCTCCGATACTACTACTACTCGATCCATTGATACATTGTACAAACGAGTCTTCATCTTAATGATATCCTTCTTAAGACGTGGACTGAACACATCTACCAATCTTATTCGAATCCTGCTCTTGTCTATTGACTCATTACTGAATATACCTCGTTGGATTTGGCACACATACGGTCCTGGCTCACACGGACGGAGTGTCTTTGACATCATGTTCAACTCGAACCCCAAACAAGGACCCAAACAATGCAAGGTGGCATCCACTTTCAATGCCATTGTTCAAGGCCTCCTCGATACGGGCCAAGCATCTCTTCTTAAGCTGATACTTTTACCATTTGCCTTGGCTCGTCTAGTTCAAGTCTTGGCCATCATATCATATGTGCTTATCCTATCAGTTGCTAAATCAATCTCCGAGGACGTTGGAATCTGTCTACACATTACCCGAGATGCCTTTGTCGGCATGATTCGTCCGATCCGAGTATCGATTGCCAAGTCTTATGTCTTTGTCCATTCGACTGTTGAACCCTTCCTTGAGGCCACCCGAGACTGTCTATACCACGTTCAAGCTTCTATCTTTGGTATGGCTCGTCTGGCTCGTAATACTGGTATCAAATCATATACCTATACCCAAACGGCTGTTGCATCAATCTCCATGACTGTTGGAAACTTTCTATACCACGTTCAATCTTCTCTTGATGGTATGGCTCGTCGAACCCATATCTTCGCAGCCGTATCCTATTCCATTATCCTCTCGGTTGTTGAAACAATCTCCAAGGCTGCTCATGGCTGTATACATTCCATCCAGGCTTCTATCTTTGGCACGGCTCGTCGGATTCAAGTATCCATTATCATATCATATGTCCTCGCCCGTTCGGTTGCTGTGTCAATCTTGAACGATGTTGGAAGCTGTCTATATCACATCCTATTGCCTCTCTCCGGTATACTCCTCGTGCCTTATTGGTATTGGAAGGAGTTTGGCCCGTACTCCCAAGGGCGGAGCGTGTTTGATATACTCTTTAGATCAAATCCACAACACCGACGCAGACTCAAGCGTGGTGGCCAAGTTGCATCATCGAGACTGAACAATATCGAGACATATACATATCATCAGTATCTACCCTGGCATATATACAAGCAGTTCGATCCGGGCATCACTTCAAACTATTCACCGTGCCCGTTCATGTATTACAATGGTCAACGAGCTCCTTTGGGCATACTGACTGTATATACGAGTATCCTTAGTGGCAGTATACTTTCATATCCTTGGCTGTCGTATCTTGGCTATTCGACGGTCCCTTGTTGGAAGGTCAATGAGCAAGTTCCACACTATTACTATCTTGGCAACAATCAAATGTATCATCATCATCGGCATGATAGCTAATCTCACGTTGGACGTTTCAGCGGCACATTATACTTTTCAATAGGCTTTGGAGCACGTACAACTCCTGCCACCCTTCATTGACATTCTTGATTTGCTCGTCCCTACCCAGACTGCTGATCACAGTTTGGACAAGGTTAATAATCAACATCATCATCAATTGGTAGTTCTTAATAATCAACATCATCATCAATCGGTAGTAATAATAATCATCATCATCATCAATTGATAGTTATAGTTGTATACTTGTCGGGCTTTATTCTTTTGTTTCTGTTGTTGGATTATGTTGTGGCTTCTGTTTTGATCTCTCTTTTGTGGCTTCTGTGTTGTTGGCTTCTGTGTTGTTGGCTTCTGTTTTCATACCCCCACCTCTGAGTCAAGGAATGGCTTCACTATCCACCTGAGTCAAGGAATGGCTTCACTATCCACTTATTCATATTCCTGGGACGAATTCAAAGCATCCGGTTGTCGAACAAAACTTTAAGGTTACCGAGTTGGTTAAAAAGGTCTAGAGCACAGTCCTCCTAGCGTTGGTTTGGATTCCGCGCTAAACAATAAGACCAGTCCTTATGATCAACTGAAGCTGATAATGCTATTCCCCCCAGCAGTCTCCTTAATGGCTTCTGCATGGTATCAGCGGATAATTGATAACACATATCAAAAACTGAATAATAGCAAACCTTTGTCTCATCTTTTGTTGTCGGAGTTGATGTTTTGGTGGACATCAATTCCGACTGTAAGTTTTGGAACATAAACATTGTATTATCTTTTAACTCTGTTTCTTGTTTTGGTGGATGATGAGTTGAGTCATATGTATGTCCGTCGGCTTTTACAGATCAAAACATGCACTTATATTGTTGACTCTTTTGTTGTTTGTTTTATCTTTGATACGAAGGGGCGGGCTGATACAAATGACATATCCTGTAATGTAGCACAATACAACTCATTGACTTGACTGTCGGATCTAAGTTCTGACAAAGCAAATGATACTGACCCGGGTGTCGAAACTACGTTCTAAACAAGCAAATGGCATATGACACGTCATAGTCCAAGACCTTGTGTCCTGGAATGAGTATCATGACGAGGTATCTGCCTTGTCGGAAAATATTATTTATATTAGAGGACATAGTCTACTAGTATAGCCTATAGTGTCTTTGACGGGCAGGACCTCCCTAAGGGGGTATGCTGATGAGATACTAAATCATATCCATACAGTTGATTTTCAACAAGTAACTGCATCTGATTCGTATCCATACCTCTCTTCACTTGTTCCCCGTTGACACTCAATCCATATAAGGCATCCCCAGCATGAAGGTCCAGTGTGCGACATCCGACCATCCCAACTCTAACTTAATCCTCATCAATTGTCCATTAACGCGTCCAATGCAAACAATATAAGAGTAAGAACTGTAAACACTGCAGCGAACATGAATCGAGGGGCAAAGATTGCCCAAACCATGAGATGTCTTTTCATGACACTAACAGAAATGCATGATGCCATGATTTCTGTCCATTGATAGTAGCAGAACCAATACCAAACATTACGTCCAGCAGCATGGTTTGTATTAGAAGACCGTCGAGAGTAAACTAATACCAAACAGGAACCTAATATTTCCCAACCAAATGTATTCATAAACAGAGATAGGCCAGCAATGTAGAATTGAAATGTATCTGTCGCAACAAATGCGGCTGAGAATTGCAGTCGGTTGAATGAGCAATGATGATTTGTTGTAAAGAAGATATGCCGTATTAACAGTCTCCATATAGCTGCCATGACAGGTGCCGACACTTCTAATGACGATCCTGAGCATTCCATCATTAACTTCAGTGCTGTACATTGAAGTATAACCAATACTGCAGTGGACGATGACGATGGACCTGTCACAACCACTAGGAAGAGAATGACACGAAACAAAGCCAATTGAATATGCTCTACCCAACTTGTATTACATCTCTGATCACCTCGATAAGACAACCACTGTCGAATAAGGGTGAAAAGCGATGCAATCAGTCCGAGGAACACAGCCACGATAGCAACTCGAGCCGCCATGAAACCATTCCTCGAGTGATCAAGAGAACGTTTCTCCCACCAACTGGCTGCTAAACAAACAATGGCAACTATATCAACGAAAGCAGATTGGGAAATATTCGTCCAATTTCTACTACCGATTACTGACGGTTCCAACCATTGTATTCGAAGTATAATCAATACCAAGAGACTTGATAGGAATATACTTGGATTGTGAGCAGCATGAAGACGGATGGAAGGATCTAACCCATGTCCAGTGACAAGCACATCATTCAATCTTGAACAAAGCGCCACGATTAATGGCAGATAGACAACAACTCTGCTTCTTGAGATAGATGAACTCGAGGTGCTTGTAGTAAAGCACCATCGTCGAAAGATCAATAAGCAGAGTATAGATAAGAAGAATGTCACAATCTCACGTTCATGTTCAATGTAGCTATTCCCAAACGTTAACACTCCACATTGAAATATCATAAAGATAATGGCAACTAGTAACTCCAACTGTCGATATGGCTGAAGAGTTGTATTCATTTCATTAATCTTGAGGTTTTCTTTGATACTGCTTCCATTGCTATGTTGTCTCTTGCCAAACTTTGGTAGTATCTCAGCAAGTTCATTACGAACACTCCTCTTCCATAGAGGTAATGTCATAATCCATGCCACAACTAATATACCAATGCCAAACTTCATACCACTTTCATTAAATTGTGTCCATACTTGTTTACCCAGGTCTGTACTCTCGGCTAAGAATGATTTAAATAGAGCACATGCCTGTCGGTATGCCGTTGAATCAAACGAGTCATTATCAGTGTTATTATCATCTTCTTTGGAATGTTTTTGTGATTGTGTAATGGCATTACGATATAACAAAGTTGCAGAATCTAGCAGTTCCTTCAGCTCATTCAATCGATCTTGTGGTAAATCTCTTGATGTTTGAGAGTATGTGTGTAGATAATTCCATACCTGGGCAGAATTAAGTGCTAATGCCGTGGCAATATGTGCTGTATTGGATATTGACGATGATGCAGTAGCAGTAGACGGTGTTGGTGGGGAAGGTAGCAAATCGGGTACCAATCCACCAATATTAGCATACGGTACAGGCAGCCCCAATAAAAATGATATAGTTGGTACTAAATCAATCTGATGTATTGAATCAAATACATGTGTCGAATGTATACCAATTTCTTCACCCTTGATTCGTTCATCATTTTCACTATTTCCATGTTGACATCCTGGACTAAAGTGTACGAATAATCCAGCATTAACTTCCTCACTGGTACCTCCTCCGTGGTTACCATCTTCGGTCATGCCGTGATCACCTAATACTAATGCCACTATACATGATGATGATTCCTGTGATTGTGACGATGCATTATCGATCGTATCAAGTGTATTTGATAACATGATATCCATTTGATGTAACTTCCGTTCCATATGTGGATTGTTCGGTCCATAGGTATGCCCTACGTGATCTACTCCTAGAAAATGTGCTACCACGAGCTCAAACTCATCTGTTGTTGAATTGCCCTGTGCTTTCATTTCATCTTTATCATTTTTCAATCCAATCAAACCATCCAATAATCTCGGCAAATGTTTCAAACATCCATTGTCAACTGTATCCAAATCTCTTGTATTAAACGATGGATAGGGATGACAATCAGTAAATTGTGTTGGAAATAAATCTACCCATGTATCATCTCCCACGAATGCTAGTTGTGGTTTGTCTACTTCGTCTTTTTCTTTTGTTCCTCTCTGCAACTCTCTTGTTGCATCATTTACCGTACTACTTGCTAGATTATTCTGATCACGTCTACTTCTATGTCGTCGTCTACTCCAAGGAACAGTAACCAACTGTTCCAACCAGGAATCTTCATCAACATTCGCTCCTCCAAATGATCCGGTAATATCAGCAAATGTAGGTAATCCTCCCGTAGTTAATCCTTTTAATCTTTGCATTGTAACTGTGGGTGGGTCTGCTATGAATTGATATAGTTTTGATGTTCCTCTGTATTGTTGTTTTGTGGTAGAAGAGTGTGTAGTATTGGTGGAAGGGAAGAGACGTGAACCAATTGATAATGGTAAATGATCTCTTGCAAAGTCAAATCTTAGTGCATCGACTACCAGTATAATCATTGAATCAACTCTTCGTGATGTCCAACATCCATCTGAAATCCCTTCTACATTCTTTGCATCAGACAATAAACCAATCTCTCTAAGATAGTCAATATACTGTATTTCCAACCCTAACGAATCTCTTAATAAATTACCACCAGATTCATAATTACATGATGACGTATTAGTATAGGATGTACGTGATAAAAAGAATGATTGTGTAAATATTGATAATCCTAGTAGTAGTAATATTGATGGTGTTAAATGGAGTAGTAGGTGTTTGATTGTACTAGTAGTATTGTTGTTCATTATTTCTGAGATGCTATTTCATGTGAATGTGTTGAAATCTTGTGGGGCAAAGATTGATACCAACCCCGAGAGATATCTACACTATATCCAAGGTCTGGCTAGTTATACAGAGCTACCTAATACTCCAAAAACTATTCTTCTTCCCCATTATTTGCGACAAACATATCGCTGCCGCGTCCGCCCTGATTGCATTTGTTTCTCTTTGTCACAAGACCACCACAATTTAATGTATCTTGATGTAGATCTGCAATATCAATATACCTTTGCTGCAATAACAATACCAACAATACTCTACGTCTGTTTATATATTAGAAACGCGTCTCAACATATACCTTAGCATACGAATACAAGTCATAAACACATCGATTGCCCACCGGTATCCTTCATATTCTCAGAAAAAGTTGGAAGCAAACAAAGGCGGCTTTGCCATCTCATCAACTAACCAACAAACAAACAAAAGATGGAACTACGGGTAGGTAAAAAGTATCGTCTAGGACGTAAAATCGGTTCCGGTTCCTTCGGTGACATATACCTAGGAACCAACATGACAACCGGTGAAGAAGTTGCCATTAAATTAGAATCTGTTAAAACGAAACATCCACAATTATTATATGAAAGTAAAATTTATAGAATATTACATGGTGGACGTAAGTTCAAATTTTGTTGTTTGTTAATTGTGTGTATTTGTTTGTTGGATGGAGTGGGGTTGGAGGGGGCTGGAGGGTGGGGCGCTGTGTCATTTCTTATTTATTGTTTGATGTTGTGTGTGGGGCTGAATGTCCCTGGTGTGATTGATTTGCTGCTTGATATCCTTGTACCCCCTGCCGCCTTGTTAATTATTAAACACTAACCATTTTATCCTTTAACCTCCAATTTGACAATTAGTCGGTATTCCAAACGTACGCTGGTACGGCATCGAAGGAGATTATAACGTAATGGTACTAGACCTCCTCGGTCCATCACTCGAAGATCTATTCAACTACTGCGGACGACGATTTCAATTAAAAACAGTACTAATGTTAGCAGATCAACTCCTCGGTCGATTAGAATATGTCCATACCAAATCATTCATCCATCGTGATGTCAAGCCAGATAATTTTCTAATAGGCTTAGGCAAGCGACAATCTGTCATACATATAATTGACTTTGGATTGGCCAAGAAATATCGTGATCCACGATCACATCAACATATACCGTATAGGGAGAATAAGAATTTAACAGGCACGGCACGATATGCTAGTATTAATACACATATTGGTATAGAACAGAGTCGTCGTGATGATTTGGAAAGTTTGGGATATGTGCTGATGTATTTTATTCGGGGTAGCTTGCCGTGGCAGGGGTTGAAGGCTAATACTAAGAAACAAAAGTATGAAAGAATTATGGGTAAGTGTTTAGTTGTTGTTGTGTGGTGCTTTGGTGTGGGTGTGTTGTATGAATTTCAAGGAGCAATACTGACCTTATTTATCATTTTTTCTTATCCCCACTTAATCCTATTATTAAAGATCGTAAAATGTCAACATCAACCGAACAATTATGCAAGGGATATGCCACGGAATTTCGTTCGTACTTTGAATACTGTCGGTCACTACGATTTGAGGACCGACCCGATTATGCATACTTGAAGAGATTATTTAAGGAATTATTTTATAGGAAGGGATTTCAATATGATAATATGTTTGATTGGACAGTGTTGAATTTACAGCAGGAGAGGGCGAAGTTACCACCTGAACGACCATTGATTGGTGCTGGTGGTGCCACGGGCGGTAAGGGTGAGGAAGGAGGCAAGTCTGGTGGAGATGATAATGGTGCCGGTTATGGACGTAAGAATCCACCCGAGAATAGTGGTTCGAGGGGGGAACAGGGAAAGAGTGATCAACAGAGTGGGTCACAGAAGTATGGTGCTGTGGCTGGAGGAACAGGGCAGTAGAAGGTGTTCGGGGTTGTTTGTTTGTTTTTATTGGTAGGTTTGGGAGGAGGCGAATATGACGAAATATGCCGTGAAAGCAAGTAGGGGGTCTTAGAGTTGGATATAGGAATTATCCAAGTACAGAGAGATATTATGTAACCATTAGTGAACGGATATGTTTTGATACCTCATAGATTCTTATGTATAGTCTTTCTCATTTATTATTAGTGTTGTCACTCTTAGTTGGTATCCTCTCGCTGAAAAATAAGAAAGCAGGAAGTTGTCATGCATGATTGTATTATCAATCATATTTCAACTGCAGAGTCAGATGTTAACTTATTAGAACTAAGGTTCATCTATCAAACACAATTACCGTTTGTTATAGCAGCAGAGTGCCTTCTATAAACAGAAGATGACAAGCCCAATCTCAATTAACGATCTTGAGGATGATGAGTTAAGGCAGCAATTCAATCATCTCATGGAAGCAATGAAAGATATCGTTGTAGTCAATCCGGAAAGAGAAGAAGGAGAATACGAGGCTCTGAATCAACGTATTCATCAGGAAGCAACCGACAAGCCTATCCTAGCACGTATAGTCTCGACTAGTAACCAGACTCTCCTGTCAACTGCCTGCTCTAATATCAACCTTGACATTTCTCATGATACTATCAAATGTTTGATTCAAGCATACCCGTCTGCTCTTCTTGAACCACCGTCTAGGGCACTTTATCTGATTGCCAGCCATCCAGAGCACTGTATACTTATGCCTTGGATTGCTACTAACTACACCTGGGTTCTAGATGATGAATACTGCCTTGAACACCCCCCTGTGTTTGCGTTTCTATATATGTATGTAGATGGAACAAGGTGCACCTCCACAACAGTGCGGGAGTACTTTGAGGCGCATCCTCTTGCTCTTAATCAGCTGGATGATGGTAATAGTAACACCCTTCACGTGATTCTCGGTGCATCTAATGCTCGGGAATGCGAGGCAACTCTTGTCAAGTGGATGGCTGAACGATGCCCTAGTCGTTTCTTGCTGGAAAAGGATTCAGAAGGTGATACTCTGCTGCATCTTGCCTGTTTGAGATTATCCGTTTGTTTTATATCATCTGAAAGCATGGAAATGAGATGTGATTCTGAAGAGATTTGCAAGTATCTAATTGATAAATGCCCAGCTGCTGCTCGTGTGCTCAATAATGATGCAGCACTTCCTATTCATGATCTTAACCGTGGATGTGCTTACCGAGTCGTTAGGGAAGTCGTTGTTCGTTTGTTGCGAGAATACCCAGAGTCCATAGATGCAAGGCCAAAGCAGGGAAATCGAACAGATGCGCAGCAATTGAACGCTCGTCCTCCAAGCGACGTGCCTTTCATTAAGAGTATTAAGCCCTATTTGGATGAAGAGAAGGAGCTAAAAGAAAATATAGCATCGTTGGAGGAAAGTAAATCATCCTTAACCGAGGCAGTAACTTGTACCAATGATCAGTTGATGAGATCTGCTTTTACCGTCTTTGACTCCTGGGCTACCTCCTTCATTAAAACTACGGAAGACAAGTTGCAACTAATCTCGACTCAACTACAAGATATGTGTAATGAGGGCCTTGAATCCAACGAGTAATTTGATTATGTGATTTATGTTTGTGGATACCCCTCGAGAACTATTGTGTGTGATGAATAATTGATGCGTATATGATGTTGCTGGTTGATGAGTATATATTCGACCCCTAATCTAGACAAATACTTACTTTCCTAATTAGGTTATACAATTATAAGATCCTAATCATCAAATAGCAATACTATAGCCCTACCGTACACAAACTACTAAATCATTTCAGAGCTTGATTTTGTGCATATGATGTGTTCATTATATGTAAATGACTGAATTGAAAAGGCCCAAGCTAATAATTGCAGCAAATATGATATGTCTTCCCAAGCTTAAGATTGCTCCGCTACCGCTAACTACTTCTTCTTCACTACTAATTGCTTCACTACTATTTGCATTAGTATCGCTAATGTTTTCAATGGGCTTGACATATTCTGGTAAAGGGAGTGCACCACCATCTGGACAGGCAACTAATGGGGTGTAGAACTTTATACCATCAATAAAGTGGTATTTACTACCCCCGCCTTGTACACTACCAGTACTACCAGTTGCATTACTAGATGTACAATGACAATCGTATATACAATCACATTTGTTCATATCTTGACAATCTGTGTTGCCATCAGGTTGTGCACATTGGCAACCCGAGCCAAACAGAGACCACTTCTCCTCCACAAATAATGGGCAGTTTCCAGAACATACACATACACCCATATCTTCATCACAGATTCCATTGATATTTGTAGCGTTCTGTAGCTCAGTTCTATTGGCTGTTAAGTTGCTTATACTTTCTATTTCTGACCAATTTTGCCCGCCGACGCTCGACGAGAAGAAGATCACCGCCACTGAGAAAATATAAAATTGTACACTGTAGCTAATCATAGTATATTAGTAGACTGGAAACCCCTGCAATATGTTGCTGCTTACTTAGATTTGTCATTGAAAAGGGGAATAGGAATAAAGATATGGTTTCAACATTATAAATTTACGTTCATCACCTCGATCAGGAACGACCATACCACTCATATTGTAAGGGGTCATCAGTAAGATCGTGAATTGCATGGTTGGATTTGTAAGTATCCATGATGCTTGTCTTGTTGTAGAGAAGATTTGAAATAGCCGACCACCCTCTCTCGGTGATCAAGTTATCATCGTCATCGAAATCTTCAGGATCTTGGTACAGACAAAGTAATTTTAAAGACTTGTTATGTACCAAGGCTCTTGTAAATGCAATCACTGTATCATCATTGATATTGTTTTGGCCGAGATCAAGTTCTTCTAATGCAAAGTTGGGACTCTGTAGGTATTCAGATAGTGCCAACCAGCCGGCGGATGACACTGAGCGATTGTATCCCAAGGTTAGCCGTTTCAGCGACGGCATACTTGAAACTAACCTGGTCAAGGAATCTATACCACTACCGCATATGTTTATATCACCAAGGTAGAGATTCACTAGGTCCAAGTTGAAAACTTGTGATGGCATCAACGGTGTTTCGAAGAAATCTTGCCAGACCGAAGCTTGCGTGATGCCCCTATAGTCTTCTGTGTACTTCATGTCATTCATATTTAGTGTTTTCAGTGTGTTCATACTGCTAATCAACCTACTCAAAGCATCCGATCCTTCATAACCGATGTTGTTTTCAGATATATTTAGTTCCACTAACTTGGTGCCTCTCCTTTGTAATGAGTCAAAGAATGATTCCCAGCCTTCCGGAGTGATTGAACTGTTGCAGCTCATATCCAATGACTTTAATGTACCAATAGTAGCCAATAAAGGCAAACAATCATCATTAATGTCCTCACTCGAGATATCCAGGCTTATTTCTATTGAAGTTTGTGATAATTGACTAAGTAATGTCTGCCAACCTGCACTACCGATATTTCCATTGGATGATAGATCTAGAATCTTCACGGATGATACACGTAGAGCATTCCCCAATACATCGGCTACCTCGTCATTAATTCCAGTTCTATATAGGTTTAATTCGACCAAGTTACAGTTTGTACTTTGTAAGAAGGTTGATAGCGCAGTCCATCCAATTGGTGAAATTTGACAATTGCCACTAAGGTCTAACTTCTTTAATGTACTGTTTCCCAATAATGAATTACACACAATACAGAGCCCCTCATCATCAAGATCACAATTTGGGAGACAAAGGTCCCTCAATTTGCACCTTTTATGTTCCAATACTTTTCCTAAAACACCGCAACCTTTGCTTCCCAGTTTTGTACTATAACTTACAGAAACATCTAATCTATTGATACTTGGATGACCTTGCAATACATCGATTAAATCTCCACCAAACTCAATGCAAGCAGAATTAATATCGATAACATTAATGGAGCGGTTTCGGTATATGCACGAGAAGAAGTCTTCAAGTTGTCGTCTGTTTTTATGATCTGCTGAAATGCTACCAAATACACATAGCTTCTTCAGATGTGTGTTATTAGATATACAATCACCATCCACTTTCCAATCAATGTCATTGAAGTAATTATGATAGTTCTGATCACTAGCACTTAACGATAGACTCAAATGAGTAACACTTGAATCATTCTTCTTGAGCCTTTGTAACGTATTCTCATCCAATTTTATTACCTCATCGTATTCTTCGATATCATTGCTATTATAATCAATAACATCTTCATTATTATCCATCTCAATATCGACGGCGTCTTGATGATTTGTGTCCTCCATACTTGTTGTGAGATTGTTGAGATTGATGACAATATCTCTCTCTCTCTGAGAGAGCAGTTAGTGGTATGTGTATTTGTCACTTTTCGAATTTGTTTTGTGTTGACGCTTACGACAATAGTATGGAAAGAGCGTTAAAAAACGAATTAGTGACAAACTGGATGTATACCAGTTGAATTATCGCGGTAGATTGGATGTAGTATAACAGATAATCTATGTACTTCCTTCCCACATGCTATTGTACACAAATCAGTTATCACTTTACTATCACTTTCACTAGGTACGATACTCTCATATGTAAAATAAAATAATTGGTGGTATCCTTATGAAGACACCGCGCCGAGGGATGGCATCCTCTGGATTCATGGCGGCGCCGTGCATGAAGAGAGACACTGAGTGTAATGCTGGTAACCTTGCAGAGTAGTCTCCCCTCTCTTATTACCACTTATTTGCAGTGCTTGGGTTCCTCTCGGACATACAATCGACAGAAACATAATAAAAATAGAGAAATCTTAAATCTTGATTACTGATACTCCAAATTGTCAAGTATCTTGCTTTGCAACTAGTATTATCACAACACAAAGATATATATAAACAAATATACTATACAAAAAGATAAACAATTAACAAAACAACCGATACTCCAATTTTGTCAAGATAGTAGTACACAGCACGAGGGTTAGTTTATAATAAACAAATATTATAGATACAAGGATAAACAATAAACACAACCATGTCGGCGGCAGAGCTACCATTAATAGATAATGAAAGCAACACAACAGAGAAGAATACTACATGTCAAACTAATATTGTTAGAGCTATTGAAGTAACACGCATCCTCGCTACAATTGCAAGTATCATCATCGGGTTTATTCAATTTACAAACTCCTATCGGATATCCGCGGCATTATTCGTCTTTGCAATGGCAGGTATAACTGGTCTTGAATCTGTATTCTTTGGTAAGATATCAGCGATTGATAAGAAATGGGAGACAGATTCACAATACCAAATGCAGAGTGCATGTAATAACCTAGCCTCGATGGTTGCAATGATTATACTATTGTGTATTAATGCTCCTGATGCAGCGGTGGCGGCGTTACTATTATCGGTCACGTCCTTCTTTGGTTTGAGTGGAATTAATCACTTTCTTCAAGCGGTAAAAGATAAAGTCAAGGGCGCAGAGGTTGCCAGTGTACATTGGCAGCGTATCATCTTGGCTATTCCATTGGTGATCGTTGAGGCAATCATTCTATCTAATTGGAAACCATTCAAATGAGATAGTTGCAGATGATTGGAATGATGTATGATACTTGTAAGATAGATTTGTCTAAGCTTAATTTGATGTGTGTTAACTACACATAAAACATCTGAGGGTTTCTATTGTCCAGACTAAATCTATTTTACAATGTGTACATATAGTGGCTACGCCACTTTGGTTGCCAGGCGCTCGGTACCTTTCATGTAGGCACCAGACATTTTAAACTAGCTAATAGCGAAGGTATTGGCAAAAAGGGGGACTTTACTAGTAAAGCCACACCTCTTGTGCCTCCAATGGCACACACAGTCGGTTAGGCAGTGTGCCATTGTCCGCCATATTCCATAACAGGGTGGGTCGGGTGGGTAATGTTCTCGGTCAGTGGGCAAATAAGACGGCTGACGGAGTCCTCGGGTAGCGGCTATTAAGACGGCTAACGGAGGAACATTGTTTGTTTGTAGTAATTAATGTTGAGGCACATCTTGATTCGGAATCAAGGTGTAGTCTCCAGCATTTAGCATCTTTCGGGAGTAGTCCTTCATCAAGGGGTAGGCTTGGACATGGAGATAACGTAACATTTCATCGGATCTCCAGCGTCCAATAAGACTGATGATATCGGTATCGACTCGCCCCAGCAGAAGGGCTGTAGCACCAGCAGCTCGGAGACACCGGGCTGAGACATCTGAAGGTAGGAAGCCAATCTGAGGTCCAAAGAAGGCAACTGCCTCTCGAAGTATTGTTGTAATTGATGCTGCTGTGACTCTTTTTGTGTTGTATGTTCGTGCCAAGGGTGTCGACGGCGGTGCATTGTTGGTTCGTAGATATAACACACGCCGGATGATAGTTCTCACTGGGCATAGGATGGGGTCTCCACTTCGGCTTAATCCAATAACCTCTCCTCTAACTCCATTCTTCTGATTAGTGAAGGTGAGGGAGGCGAAACTAGCACGTCGTAGTCGTTCAGGGGGAGATGTTTGAAGGCAAAGTCGGGCATCCCCAATAAAAAGCTGTACATCCTCAAGCCGGAAGGGTGAGGATTCACTGTTACTATCTATGTACTCTCCTGGGCGTAGCAGGAAGAAGAAGGCGAGAATAATCATATCAGCCGTGGCTCTGTAGTGATTGTTAATGTCAATTGAAGAATGTGCAAGGTTGGCTATGTGACGGATGACTCTGATCGGCACTGGCTTCACTCGGTTGGGTGGAGGGTCTTCTTTCTTCCATGCAGCCCAAGTCCTCTTGAGTCGAAAATCCATATTTCCAGATGAATCTAAGCGTAAATCTTTGGCCCCCATGTGGAGGAACGTCTGGCCAATGAACCGTACGTAATCTTCAACCGATCTAGCCCGGATTGGACAGCCGTTGGGTGCAAGTTCTCCAGTACGTATTCGTTCTGCAAAGATTTGAAGGACTGATACTTTATCTTCGAAGGCTTCGAGAAGGGGACTGATGCCCAACTCAGCTGTGAAACTGAGCCAGATGCCCCATGCTGTGTTGGTATTGGTGGCTCGACCAAGAGACACTCCCTTTTGGACCGTCGCTTGAGCAGTGCAGAAGTCACGGCGGAGACGATCTGCTTGGATGGGGTCCAAATTTGATGCGATCCGTTCTTCGGCAGGTGGGGAGCAAGAGAAGTGGTTAGTTGAGGCCATGAGAGACAGAAATCACGAGAAAGTGCATCAGCAACTGGGTTGGATGGTCCTGATATGTAGTCAAATCTTGGTACGTATCGATGGTAACGTTGATGAATGCCAAAGAGACGAAGGAGGTAAGCCGGAGGCTTATCAGTGCTAGTACTACCTTTCCTCTCCCAGAAGGTGGTGTTCAAATTGTCACCTTTAGAGAGAATTGTACGTTCCCGAGTGTCAAACGTCTGAACCAAAGCCTCCAAGTGAAGTAGTCCACCAGCAAGTTCCAAGTCCGAGTTTGTAAGTGTGCCCCTTGGATTTTCATCAGTGATTAGCCTATCAACAATGTACTTTGGCCACTCAAGTCGCCACACCACGGGAATACCAGCCTTAAATCCTTCTCGGGGGATGGCATGCTGTGCAGGAAACCAAACTCCACCAGCACCCTTACCGGAGGCATCATGATGTCCTTCGGCAATAGGCAAAAGTGGTATGAGTTCAGGAATGCGAGTTGGGCGTGATGCAATACTGGCATATATATCTCTAAAGTCCTCC
>Ga0075437_12103_pt1 | contig 16873 bp, 11 predicted proteins | sample MintriMetagenome_FD_74266 | JGI IMG/M metagenome (GOLD analysis project Ga0075437, IMG submission 74266) | Marine eukaryotic communities from Monterey Bay, USA to study complex ecological interactions - Minidiscus trioculatus and... | ecosystem: Environmental > Aquatic > Marine > Unclassified...
TCTTCACTATTACTTTATCATTTAGTGTAGATTGCATCAACTCCAAGAGAGATTGGTTTCCACACTTTTGATTGAATCTGATATCGATCACTTCAAGATGTTTCATGTTTGAAAGTGTGTCTAGTCTTAGTGAATTGGTAGCATTCGGTTTCAGTAAATTATGTGTAGCTCGAAGTTCTTTCAAATGGCGCAATGATTCTATTGCCTCTGGTAGAGCTTCAAACCAATTTCTTGAGATATCTAAAGTGATTAATGTTGATGAAAGGGGTGCAAATGCTTCGGCTGATATATCCCATAACTCGTTGCGTGATAGATTGAGATGTAGAATTGTTGTTGATAGTGAAGCGGTGGATGTCAGTGTATCAACTAATGCCAACGATACTATACCCCTTGCTCGTGCTTTTGAAAAATCCAATATATGCTTTTCATCATGTGCATCTCTATCATCATCTGCTTGTTGATTGAATGTTTCCATACTCCCATGATTGTCAACTTTTACAACCATTCTATCCTTCATATGCATACCTCTAGCATCTATACGTAATTCTTGCTCTTTCTCTTCGAGATATTTAACAACATCTACATGCTCAGGTTGTATTTCGGATAGTATCGGAGCTGCACCTTGAGCCCGATGTTGTGAGTGCTCATAATCATTCGAGTTGTTTGATAATCCAAGATGAAACGTTGCAACATTCTTATCATTATCTTCTCGTGCTAATCTAGCTCGACACGCCTTTCCTCCCACATATGATAATGTTGAAGTACTTCTTTGCCTTTCAGTGTTAGTATTTTCGTTTATGACATTATCGAGCATATATTCCTCCAACATTTGACGTTTCTTCTCTGCCTTAATTGCCTTCTTCTTTGCCTTCTTTTCGGCTCGACGAGAAAGATTATATGGTGGTGCACATGATGTTGATGTGCTGGCTACTTGATGATTATTCATAGGTAATCTATGTATGTTGTGCACATGATGTGTGTCTGTGTGCTACTTGATGATTCATAGTGTATTATGAAACTACCGGCAATACCAACTGGAGTAAACGTCAACAAAGGGGGCAATTATTTGACGGTATCATGCTTGATCGAATCGATTTTACTTCAGGTAGGCACTAGAAAGAGGACGATAGGAGAGGATAGCAGCAGATAGCAGCGCACACTTCACTGGATGAGAAATGAGAGTGCAGTAAAGAGTACGATAGGTGAATCCTAGGATACCAAGCCGTCAAGCCGTTCTGTCTTGAGATTTCATTCAGCAATCAGCACTAAAGATGGAAGCTCTAGGCTTATCAACGAGTGTGACAAAGAAGAGTCTACGAGATCTGAATCATCACGGTTGAGTTTTGTCATTAGGAAGGAGAAGGAAGCAAGCAATGTAATTAGTCTGAATGATCAACTGGAAGATTCCAAGCTGAGGAGGATGTCTCCAATAAAGTCGAGTAGACGATGTTGTTGGGATTCTCACATCTGAATTATTGAATCTAGATACTGTATTATGTTAAGAGTTTACAATAGTCACTACATATCGTCATCATCATCCCAATCATCTAGGCACTCCTCCATCATCTTAGCTGCCTCTTCTCGAAACTTGGCCAAACCAGATACTTTTTCTAAATACGATCCATCCTCGTCACAGCAGACAGCTTTTACGAACTCAAACTTTTCCTTTTGATACTCCTTTACAACACAAGTAGAACATGCAGTGCATGATGGAAATGCGGGAATGGTAGGTGTCATCATAGTATAGGTAACAACCGTACCACGAATCTGATGCGGTAATCTACCTAGTGCTGATGATGAAGCATCTTTGCCATCATCTACCGGGGCATAAGCTCCACTATTATTTCTCCTTTGTTCTGGTGCAGGTGCACAATGTCCCAGTGGATGATGAAACATGGCCACCATGAGTTCAGTTGCCATACTAGCAGCAATGGGTGCAAGTCCAGGCCTTGTTACTGTACATTGTTGATCAAGAGTTCTATCACGAGTGGAGTTCTCGGGAGCCACGACATCACTGCAAAAGTAGCATCCCAATCTTTGACAGTTATTGGTATCTGATATTGATGAAAGGCAAGAGGAAGGAGGACCATGACGCATAACTAGCCAACTATCTAATCCCAACGCTGCATTGATCATGGGTGTTTCAGTTGCCAATGCCATCACCGTGGGTAGCCATCGACTTTCTCTTGTATCAGTTAGTAGGAATACCACATCATTCTCATCAATCAGACTATGTAGCTTTTCAACATCTTTTCGTACAGCCTCAGTCTCAGCCAAACCACCATCCTTACTACGCTTACTACCAAACGCATGGCCTGGCATGGGAATCGTCAATACCACGCCCTCACTCTTCACATCAGGCCCAGCGACTGTTACTAAACTTTCAGCAGCTGCAACAGCCTTGTATTTACCTCCATCTATACAATCCTCAACACCAAATAAACTCTGTCGGACAGGATTACTATAGGATACACGTCCTGAATCAACAAATGTTATCTTCCGTACACCCCAACCCAATAGTGTCCGTGCTACGCCACATCCTAGTGTACCGGCTCCTAATAACAATACCTTCATTTGTGATAACTTATCAACATCTAATGATGGTAATGCACGCCATTTCATTAACCGTAAGTTCAAATCATTTGCTTGTCGTGCTAAATGTGCTGGTGAAACTAAAGGTCGTAAATCAATAGATCTTGGTCCAGGTTTGTTATTCTTGTTATTTTCCCATCCTACACATCGATATACTGATGATAGATTTGTGGTGGTAGATTCTTTGGTAGGCCATTGATAATCGGTAGCAAGTGGTATAGTAATATCCAATAATAAACTACTTCCAACGCCTGATGCATCGTTATCTTCTTCCTCGTCATCTTCAAGAGCTACATTTTCAAATGATTCTTGCATCTTTACCAATACTTCCTCTTCCTCGCTACTAGAATCAACCTTTTCCTTCTCCTCTTTTGATGGTAATGTAATGCGTCTCAAGACAGAACAACGATAGGATAGGAAAGTTCGATTACATCCACCTAATCCAAATTTCAATGAAAGGTAAGCGATTAGATTTCGTAGTGTCCACCCAACTGCTTCTGGTTCATTATCATCATTAGTTGAAGTAGAATTGGGATCAACAAATGCAAAGATAATACTATCTTGTTCCTCTTTTGTTAAGTTATCATATGTTGACTTGTTCAATGGTAGACATTTCATACTGTTGTTGTTGGATTTTAATATCATAAAGAAGGGTGGACACCATACCTTTGAAGTCGTGTTTTGTGTACTTGCTTCCTCGTGCTCTACTCGGAATTGATGAAATGCATTTGCTAATCTTGTACAAACTTTTGTATCCCATGCATTCACAATTGTCTCTTGGCATTTGGAAGTTGATGATGTAGAATTAGAGTAAGCAATACCACAACCACTCTTGGGAACTAATGCAGGATAACCAAACCAATAAACTATACTATTAGTTTTTAAATTGCAATATGTAATACAGACTGTTGATAATAATGCTATATTTGGATCCATAATCTCTTCTTCATTCTCATCATTAGTAGTTGAGGAAGGTAGGATACCACAACATTTCAATAAATCAGGTAAACACTTCTCATTTAGAAATGTATTCTTATTTAATACCTTGAATGATTCTAATGTATTTAATGAATAGATGTTACCTGTTGATTTGATTACTTCGTTTCGTCGTACTACTTCATTAGAATCATGTGATGTGTCATCATTATCATTTGATATATCATTTTTGGTTGGTGTAGGTATTGAAGAAGAAGAATCATACCTCATACCACATACTGTACCTACACTACTACCATCTCTTCCTCTACCGCCACTGGAGGTAGGAGTAAAATAACCACGTAATACAACACCATCTTCACTTAAACGCAGAACATTCAATTTATGTGAGTTGTGTGATAGCCAAAATGATGGGTCGGCTGTCGATTTGAACGGTAGGAATTTTACCAATTGTTTGAGGCCGCCATGGTTTATTTTATGGATGATTGGATAGCGTTACTATCTACTAATTGACACACATCACAAAACATCTTCGGCATCAGCGCCGTAGAATTTTCAAGTGAGGATACCGATGTATCTTCTTAGTATCCTTTTGTCCTCCAAGACCAAAATAATTGCATAGAAGACAAAAAGTGCACAGAGAAGAGCAAAATCTTACTTGTTGAAGTCTTGGGAAGTGCACGACAGAGGGTGTAAGATCAACATCAAGTCTAGTTAGATTGCAAGGCAACTATACTATCATAATTTAGTTTCTTCAGTACAACAATCCAAACAATGGCGTCTCCAAGTAAATATCAAAACATGGGTGTGATTACTGCAACACCGGTCGTCTCTTCATCATCTCCATCGGCTACTCCTTATCTCGAGGTTATATCCCCTGCTACATTGTCAGAAGGTTATAGTTTTGAAGCAGAAGCAAACGGCAAAACTTTCCAAGTACAAGTTCCCGAAGGTGGTGTAAAGGAGGGTCAAGTATTCACCGTACCGTTTGATATTACTACATCTTCATATACCGATGGTGGAGTTAACAATAACAGCACTGCTCCTATCGGTCGTTGGCGTGATGATTTGTGTGACTGCTTCAGGCATGGTATTTGCCACCCAATGTTATGGAGTGCATGTTTTTGCAGGCTAATAGCTCTTGGTCAAGTTATGGAGCGCATGAAGCTGAACTGGTGTGGTGATGAAGGAATACCCTTCTTATGTGCCGTGCGTCCTTTCCGTGTTCTAGTCTTCTGCCAAACCTTTGTTATTGGAAGAATGATTTGGGTATACTGCATAGCCTTCTCTCAACAATCAGCAGCATCATCATCTTCTTCTTCTGCTTATGATTATCAAGTGGATTCTTCATCAACTACCGGTCCCTTTTATAACTTCGTTTATGCTTCGGGATTTGTAATTGTCATCTTTTTTATCTGTCTAACGGCAAAAACAAGAAGGCGTATTCGTGATAGATATGATATTCGAGAAACTCAATGCCATGGCTGTGAAGATTGTTGCTGTGCATATTGGTGTGGTTGTTGTACAATCGCTCAAATGGCCAGGCATACTACTGATTATGATGTCTATACAGCAAAATGCTGTAGTGAAACTGGCCTATCTCCTGATGCACCTGATATGTTACACCCTTCCACTAATATTGTATAATAAATGTGTCCTTTTATTGGTGACGATGAGGTAGATTTGTGCAGATGTATTGTAAAGTAAAACCTTGTTTAGGTGATCTTCTTCTTTTCCGCATTATTTCCTCTCGCCCGGGTATCAATCTGACAAAGAAGGAACTGCCCAACCTCTTAATAGTTTAAACATGGAAGTGATTGGCACAGTGTCCTCATTCAACCGACTCCAGTCAGCGCTTGTTTGGCCTGTTTGTTCAAAGTACATATCAGATAATTCAGGAGTTCTCCCTTTAAATTTCTGCGCCAGTCTCAACACATCTGGTATCAGTTTGTATGATACGTCACCAAGGCAATTCATATTGAAGAACCCTTCATCGGTAGCTGAGAGCATTGTAAATACCTTCATTGCCCTATTTGCTGATGGTTGATCATAGTTGTTGATCCTAGGTATGTCTGGATGAAGTCCATGTATGCAGCAGCTGTGATTTGATGCAGCGCATGCATTCAAACTGGAAACATCAAAGACTGATTCAAGCAACACTCGTCTACCAACCAAAGTGATATCATTATTGTCTTCCAGGTATATCCGTTGCAGATGTGTGTTATTCTTCAAAGCATTGGCTAGTAGTGTAGCATCGTCATCATTCAAATCAGTGTTCCCCAAACGCAAATCTTCCAATGGAGGGTTTGCTGCTAAGAAGTTGGCAATTAGAGGAGCACCTGCGGTTCCAATTTCATTATGAGAAAGTCCGAGTATCTCCAAATGACGACTTGCATCAAGTATGGTCTGCATCATTTGCAAATTGTTGCCATCAAAGCAGTTTATCAATGCAAGGGATGTAAAAGAATTACTAACACTCTCCTTAATTGATTTGCATAAACGCCGTATGTCATCCACACTCTCAATTTGGTTATTCCAACAAATGCCATGTATATAGGGGTTGTGGTGTAAGATTCCTTCTGCAAATGGTAAAACATCACTTCCAATATTTCCACCCAGTCCTAAATACTTAATGTCTAATGTTTGAAGAGCTGGGGTAAGCATGTCAAGAACCTCTTGTTGAAGCTGAAGATTACCGATTCGAAATCCTTGAATTCCATAATCCTTGCGGTGATCAAACTTTTGGTATTGCTTTAATGCATCGGCAAACTCTTTCCAATGAGGGAGCATTATATCGTCATGTAACATATGGTCATTTGTAAATGCTAACTCAATTTCTTTTGGGGGTTCACCTCGCCTCAGTTGATGCGTGTACTCTTTCATTTTCCTAAGAAATTCTATCATACGTTCAGCATACTCCTCTTCAGCAAAGCCACGTTCAATCCAATATGAAGACGGTATATCTTCAGCCGTATACGACCATTCATTGTATTCATTTTTTAATGTTAAATCCTTCACTTTAATTTCCAATTTGTGATACTTTGTCTTTAGTTCAATGTTTTCATCGCGTATTTTATCAATATCATCCATTCTTTCTTCATTTTCTCTCACCGTCTCATCTAGTTTGGTTTGCATGCAGGCAAACTTCTGCTCCATAACTTTCAACAAAGCTTCAATCGATAACGGCGGTTCTACTTTATCTGCGGCTGCGATTGCAGTATCATTCTTACCATTGCCGTCCAAGGCATCAAATGGTCTCTTCCTATTAGATGGTGCACAAGATGTGCTCATTGGTGAAATCATATTATTATTTCTACTCTCACTCTCTTCAGCAGCCGCCGTCGACGATGGTAAAGCGACAGGGGCAGCAGCTACACCTTCTTTATTACTATCCATAGGTCGACTAATACTTCAATTTATTGATAGGTTGGGTAAACTTCTTATCGTCAAGAGGGCGAATAATGACATCATTTATGAAGAAAGAATTGAATTTCAGAAAATGAAAGTGGATTGATATCGATTAACATATTACAAATGAATCGCTTTGAACAAATATGGCGTTCTGTATATCTATATATATATGAACAGCTCGTATTCTTCTCACCTTAACTGAACTTTCAATTGGTTTTCAATCAGTGACGGAGGGATATCCGGCTACGAGTTTGGATTTTGGATGGCTCATGGCTCGCACTGTATCATTGCAACCCAGCTGGACAAAGTGTAGTTATGGAATAGAATAGCATCTCCTCTAGTGTTAGGTTTCATTGAGCTCAGCTCCCTTCATCTCTTCAAGCACACGCATAGCAGTTCTCTCTCTACTCTCTACGATATTCAACGCCACCAATTATTATTCAATTTACAAACTCTTATATCAATATATAACTTTCCACCATGCCAAAGGCCGAGAAGGGTACGCCCAAAGATATTGCAAACCGCATGAAGGCGAAGGGCTTGCAAAAGCTCAAGTTCTATTGTCAAATGTGTGCCAAGCAATGTAGAGGTGAGTTATATTTTTATATGTGTTTATAATAAATATGCATATGATGTGTTCATATGATATGTTTATTAAAAGTTTACATATACCACAAACCGCACACAGATGAGAACGGATTCAAATGTCACATGACATCAGATTCACACCTACGTCAAATGAAGATCTTTCGTGAAAATGCAGGTGGCATGATGGATTCCTTCTCCCGTGAATTCGAAGTGGCATACCTTGAAACACTCCGTAGAAGACATGGTACACAACGTATGAATGCTAATAATGTATACCAGGAGGTTATTCAAGATAAGAATCATATACATATGAATTCTACAAAGTGGGCAACATTAACCGACTTTGTACAATATTTGGGTAAGAAGGGATTGGTATTGGTAGAGGAGACGGAAAGGGGGTGGTATGTTACATATATTGAACGTGATCCGGCATTATTGGCAAGGAAGGAGGCATTACAAAAGAAGACGGAGGCTGATCAACGGGAGGAGAAGATGGCCGCCAAACAGAGGGAGTTGTTGCGAATGGAAGCTGCTAAAGCATTGGACAGGGCCGGGTGTGCAGTTGATCGTGAGGCAAGTGAAATTGGTAATAGGGAAGAGGGTGCCAAGATGGAATTAAAGTTAGGATTAGGAAATGGTGGTGGAAATGTAGAAAAGAAGAAGAAGAAAAGGAAGGCTACTGTGTCATTATTGGAAGAAGATGACGAGGAAGAGGATGAAGAAGTAGGTGATGATATTAAGCCACCAAGCAAGGATATCCCAAATAATAAACAACCAGCAGCTCCAAAGCCGGTGGAAGCCAAGAAGCCGGCACCAAAGAGACAACTGGAGAGTGGCAATGAAAAAAAGAAGGAGGCCAAAAAGCACAAATCAAATGATGCTGATAAGAAGAAAGACTACTGGCTATATCGTGATATCGTCGTGCGTATCATATCCAAAAAACTTGCCAACGGAGAATATTATAAACGAAAGGCAATCGTTGACAAGGTTATTGACAAGTATGAAGCTGAAGTAGAAGTATTGGAAAGTAGTCGTAAGGCTAGAGATGGAGGGGATGTATTACAAATTGATCAAGATGATTTGGAGACTGTTATACCCAAAGAGTTAGGCGAGAAGGTACGGATTGTGAATGGAAAGTATAGAGGGAAGAAGGCACGGGTAGAAAAGTTGGATAAGAAGGAATATCGGGCAGAGTTGAAACTTACGGAAGATGATAGAATTGTGACACTTGATTATGAAGACTTTTCCAAGATGGCTTAAAATCAATGTAGTCACATGCAATTTTCTTCATCTAAATTATCTATTTTCTTGATACATAACAGATGTTCCACACATCCGGTATATAACAGCACCATTTCTCTAACTAAAACTGATAAATTTTCTCTGATCTTTTCTCACAATACATACTTCCCATGTATGTCTAATCATATTCCTAAAAGGTGCCAAGTCAAATCATTTAGTAACGACCAGAGCAACATCCACGTCCTCGGCCAAAGTTGCCACAAAGTGGCATGTCGGGTCCAACAAAATCTTTATCATCCCAAAACTGAGGGCATTTCTTGTTACCATTACCAAGGGCATTACAAGAATATCCTCCACATGCATCACAACGCCAAGATCCCTCTTCGCTAAAGGGAAGACATTTACCACACATGTCTCTGTCACAGAAACCACATTTATACTCCTCTCCTTCATGTGAATCGTGTTCTTCAATAAACTCTCCACATCCGAGACACTTTCCATCATCCGGTGTAGGGTTCCAATGAGCAAAGGGGGTAACATCTTTGTTTGGTCGGACATACCATTGTTTGCGTTTAGGATCCCACCATGCTCCTAGTTCTTTTGCCTCATCTTTCTCGTCAAATGGTACATTCAAATATGCCTTTTCATCGTATGTAACTTTCTTAGACCTCTTCTTCTTTCCTGTAGCCTTGCTCTTCTGTTTCTTTGGTGAGTCGATCAGTTTCATATTCTCAGATTTGACGGCAACTACTTTATTACCACCATCGAGTAATACATTTTGACGTACACTACTAATATCTTCATCTGTTTGAATAGTACCACGTTTACCATTATACTGATGTCCCTTTACGAGATTCTGTAAGATAACATTGCTACCAACTGAAAAAGATGATATATTCTTCTGTTTCTTTTTTGGTGGACTGGGAGTGTCAACAGTTAGATCAATTGTATCATTGTTCTTTACGGTGTCACTCTTCTTCTTTTTAGAACCACCGCAGCGGTTGGATATCTGCTCATACAAGGTCGACATACTTAATATACTCTACTCTCTATAATTATCATACTTTCAGTTACTAACAATCATCTGACAACTACGTATATACTGTTTTATTCCTTCAGTTCTAAACATAATCGTCTTCAGTTTGCACAAGTTGAATCACTAATTTTGCTCATGACTCATGGGAATAAACTAGAGAGTTGGTATGAGGTGTGGTCTAATACAACATTAATCAGTAAAGACAATGAATAGCAATACCAATGATGCGCCAATAAATGGTATGGAAAGTGGTTTAGTTGCTGATGGAATATCATCGGCGGCGGCGGAGGAGAGAAGTCAAAATAACAATTCGTCTACAACAACTCGGAAGAGACCATTCAATAATATGTTGGATGGGAATGATGATACTAATACTGCAGCTGCCGCCGTATCATCTACAGATACAGATAATCAGGATTTATCTCATGCTATTATGCAGCAGCAGAAAATTACTGATTTACATACCAAACTTGATACAATAGAAAAGGAGAAGGAAGAGTTGAAACAAAAGTTGATCAGGAGAAATGTGGAAATTGGTGATATGCGGGTCGAACTTAATACAGTTCATAATAGGAGGGTAGAGTTTGAACAAAGATGTATTGAGTTGACCCAGAAAAATCAAGAGTTAGAGATAAAAGTGAAGGATTTAACATTGAAGAATGAATACAATGAATGGACATATATGGCTGAAGATATACCAGCTTCATATTGGATATCACGTGACTTCAGTGAAGATTATGCCGAACGTATGGTAGCATTTCTTGGTAAAATGAAAGAGTACACACATCAACTGAGGCGAGGGGATATAGAGAAGATTTGTGTAAACAGAGATCATGAAATATATCATGATGATATACTGCTCCCACATTGGAAAGAGTTTGCAGATGCATTAAAACAATATCAAAAATTTGTGTATAGGGAGGATTATGGTATTGAAAGATTTTCAATTGACAATGTCCAACTCCGTCAAGAGGTGCTTGACATGCTACAACCTGCTCTTCAAACGTTACGTGTGAGAAGACTTTATCTGGGTGGAAATATTGGAAGTGGGGTACCATTTATGTCAAATATCATGCATGCAAATTTTGTAGCCGATATTATACAGGTTAATGCTAGTTTAGAACAGTTTAGGTGGCGTAATAATCAAATCATGAGTGCAGAAGATATGCAGCGTCTCTGCAAATCAGTTAAGAAGAGTGCTAGTAATTCTGCTATTAATACCCTTGGATTGTTTGGATGCTTCAATGGCAACAATCTAGAAATGATGCGTATAGTACTTGATACAAGTCGTCATTTGGATACACTGGGTCTGAGGAACAATGGTATTGGATCTGTGGGTGCTAATCTCATTACCGACTGGTTGGCGTCTAATCCTCCATTAAAAGGATTGAATTTGATAGGCAATGATTTAAATGTGATGCTATACTGTTGGCTAACTCTTTGCAAAGTAACACAAATCTTGAATGGATGTACCTGGAAGACAATGATTTAACTGCAATTGGGAGGCAAGCACTACTTGAATCTGTTTTCAATGTATCCAGTTTGAATTCATGTGCTGCATCCAATCACAATTGCTTTATTCGTGGACTCAATCCAGATATATCAGGTATCAATAACTACAATGAATCATCAGCAAACAGGGACAATAAGATATTCACAGTTCTGTCGGGATCTAATGATGGATTTTTCAATATGAATTGTCTTGGTGATGTATCATATAAACTGATACCTGATGTGTTGAGATTGGCACAGAAATTCATAGCAGCAGCCCCCGAGTTATCCGATTTGTACTTTGAACAAACAGGGCAGACAAGTGCGGACTGGGACCAGCTTGATGAGGATACTGTACCAATCACTTCCATATTTGAGTTATTAAGAGGTTGGGCAGTTCCTTCTTTGTCTTTTTGAGGGCAAAAGATAGGCGGGTGAAGAATAAGTACACACTAAAACACGATACACAACACACCATATATACAACATACAAACTGTCATTCATTTACACCTAGCAAACATGTTTAAGTTATGATTGATTGAGATTAGATACTAACTTTACCACCCGACAACCTTGTGTCTCTGCTCCCCTAGTTTGTACTTGTCATCGGGGGTAAAAGTGCCACAAGTTTTGTAACAGAGCATACGCTCGTTACCGTGCACGAAGCATTTCTCCTTATTTTCACCAACTCGTTCTTCACAATTATCCATCTCATCCTTAGGCTCGAATGGCCTCCTTCCTTTATCATTGACTAAGCTCACACTACTGTCACCTGCCTGCCAATGGCGACCTCGTTGAGCCCATATCCAATCCATATTGCCAAACGGAAAGTAGTACTTGTCATGTTCGGCAACTTGTTCAAGACTTGCTTCCTCCATTTGAACAAGGAAGATTGAGACAGTGATACGGACACTGTCTATTGTACGATGGTTGCACTCGTTCGTAGCATGCATGGCATCATCTCCATTCAAAACCCCAAACTCAGGTGCATATTTGACTTGACCACGACGGCGGTTGCCAAGGTCATCCTCTTCAATCACAGTTAGCTCGGGATGATCACTTGGGCTTTGAAGAGGAATTAAGAAGTTGAACGCCTTCTTACCCGACCCTGCAAAGTCAACATGAATGTAACCCTTCTCACTCTTGGTTACAGCCAATAGTCCAATACTAAATGATACCAAATTATCCAAACCTAGGAAAGTTCCAATGGCATTTAAGACCTCATCAAAACCTCCCTTGGCTAATGCTCGAAGTCCATCCTCGTGTGATGCCTCGTCGGCCACATCAAACCAATGCATATCAGAATCAGAACCATAAAAGTTATCTGGACGTTTGGCACTCCATGTAAATGTCCGATCTCCATCTCCCAATGGACTAGTTACATTATAAAACCGTACACTATCAGGAGGCATCGGGTCATTTTTAATAGTATCAACCATTATATCCCAAATGCCCAATCCTTTGACATAATCAGTCAATGTTGGGATTAGTTGGGGTGGGATTCCGATGACGGCTGATGCTCCATCATATGCATCTCCGTTAGCCCACTGGTACAATTTCATTTCACCCGGAGCTAACTTGGGTTTCGCTAACTCTTCGACCTTGGGACTGTAATCCTTATCATATTGTTCTCTCTCAACATACTCGGATGGCCCTTCCACTTGATGGGTAGGGAATAATGCATCAGCATCACTTGTTGGCATTTGAGCAACAATGATATAATCATTACCACTTGGGAAGACGGGAGTATCGAATTCTTGGTTTCCATTCAACTCTTCTGCACTATCCAACAACTCTAGCAATATTGCATACATTGAACCCTTCATTCCATCTGATGCGGGCATATCTTGAATCCATTCTTTAGTTGTCTCGACGAGACCGAAGATATCTTCATAGGTTTTGTACGAGGGGTATACAGTTGACGAGTAGATGTTAAGTCCTAGACGGTCAACAGTTCGGTGAGCCCACTTGGCTGTGTAATCACGTGTTGGGGGTTCGCCATAGTACTGTATTTAGTGATGAGGTGTTGTGTGGTGGTTAGATATTCTCTCCGAAAATAAAAATGTGCACATGACATGCACAAAACACAAATCAAATACGTACCAACTTAACAGTATCCAAAACATTCATAGTATCCCTATAAATCAATGATATCTCCTCTTCAAAGTCTTCATTAATATGTTCCTTCAATGGTTCTTTACCAATCAAATATAACATTCCACCAGGTTTTAAGAATTGCATAACTTTACCTAACACCTTATCCATATCATGCATACCAATAAAGTTAACATCTTCATCGGTATTGGCACCGAATAATAAATCATTGGCAATGATCGTATCAAACTTTTCACCCTCAAAGTATGATTCTTTGATATCTAGTATGTTTGGTACTGTGTAGAATTTACCAATGTTGGAAATGTTATATTCCTTTGCTAATATCATTTCCTTCTTGGATAGTTCATCTGTGGCACGGACGCTGTATGAAGGGGAATAAGAAGAGTAAAGGGAAGCAAGAATGTTAGTAAAAGATGCATGCAAACAGTATAACATTTGCAAACCTAATACCCAACAATCTATGAACATAAAGCTCAAAGGTGCACCTTCCCAAACTCAACAACAAAACAAACTTTCACTTACCTAACAAAACTATCCAAGGTAACACCTCTCAAACAACAATCACCCCTATTATAACAATAATCATCATCATTTAATAAATCAATTCTACATTCTTTCGCTAATACATCATATTCACGATTTTTTAATACCATTTTACGTCGATGCACCAAAGATGCTATCCAATGTAATGTATTGGACGTGCCGGGAGGTGGTGGTCCATCATTTGTTTGACCAAGTGTAGGGATTGATGTTGATAAATCTAATACAGAACCGAGATTGGTATAATCTGGTGTATCATATGATTGGGCATTAAGATCACCCACCCATTGAGGTGTACCTGCCTTTGTACCATCTGTGTAGTTACCCATTAAGTTTAATGTAGTTGATAATGCATTTGGATATTGGATGTTAATTGATGAACGCTCAATATGTTTATAGATTGATTGACTTGGATGATCAACAAATGATTGTAAGTGTGTGTGTAGTTCTTCGTATGGTTGTGCTTTTGTATTGGCTAGTTGTTCAGTGTTGGATAATTTCTTTGCTGTTGGTATCTGTTTCTGTTTAGGTGTTGATGGTGTTGCTTGCTGTTGTACTGTTGGTTTCTTCTTCTTAACAACCAAGTTATTAGTCTTTTTCTTTTTATTGCAATTACCACCCTTACATTGTTCATCATTAGTAAGTTGAGAAGGATAGCCAGGATTTTGTAATGTTGCAGCAGGTGAGTTGTTTTGAGATGGTGATGCTCTATTGCGTGCGGCTCGTGAATCTTTTTGCAATTGTGGTGCCGCCGATACCACCACCGCCAAGACGGCGATGGATAGTATATAGTAGGTTGATCTGTTTATCGTCTTCATCAGGGGATTTTTAACCTGGTCTTCATATTATTGCTAAATTAATTCATTGCAATGAAATATGTAATACTCGCAACGACGGCTTCTTATTTCACACTCTCATAAAAATTGAAGCGGTATCCTAAGAATCGAGCAGCTCAAACGGAAAAATTGAGATTACATTTGTAGGTAATGGGTAGTAAGCATGCCCATAGCAACCCCTATTGCATTCAATAAGAGAGGTATCAAGAGGCATAGCAGTAGAATATAATATAGCGTGGTGGCTTTCAATCTCACGGATTGAGTACTTTGGATTCTATTATTATTATTTGCAAAAGGGTATCCTTTTATTGCGAGTTGATACAATATAGGTAGTTATAAGACATATACATATCCATCTAATTACTTGCATAATTGCTGCATTAGATTATACATAGCTACTAGGAACGTATTGAGATACGTACATCATGGCAGATATTGATAATAATGGGGACAAGGAGTTGGCTCAATCGCCTCAATCTGATATCAATAGTTCACTACGCCAGAGAAAGAAGAAATCAACAAGTAAAACAGTATCATACAGGATCAATAATACCAAGGAGCAAGGTAACAACCTAAGTTCTGCACAAGAACATACCTTTCTTAACATGTATATACGCAAGAGTCAACGAAGAATACATGGTAAACAATCGAACAAGACATTAATCGGGGAGTTTATCTTTGTTGTTATATTAGTAATTATTACAATCATACTAGGGTGGGATAATGAAGAAGGTGATTGGCAAGCAGATACAGTTGGAGTTGTAGTGATTTTGCTTTGGGTCATCTTTGCTTTATGTATCTTCTTCGTTTGGGGTAAGGGGCCATATGCCAAGATGTTGAGATATATGGTTGTTTATCTACCTCTATTACTTGGAGTGGCTACACAAAGTTTTTATGAAGAAGTGAGGAATACGGCTGATCCACCACCAGTATGGTCAATGATAATATTGCTCATTTGTCTCGAAGTTTTGGTATTCGTTGGTTTCATGTCATATTATACTTTCATGCCAAAGATATTACACTCCGAATGGCTACGCAAGAATGGTAGAATTCAGTGGTTATGGAGCATTGATCCAAAAATTGAGGGTGATGCTTGGACAATGAAATATCGTGCTCATAATCCAATTAGGAGAGGTCTTTTCAAATGTAAGATGAATTATATGTGCCAGTATAAAGGTAATATTGATTCAGAGACTAGTTTACCAAACGGAATGGGAAGATGGATCGATGACGCCTATGATGGAGAGATGCTAACGGGGTATTTCAAAAATGGTCATCCAGTTGCTCCGTTTTCATCCTGGACTGTAGGGAGAAGTGAAGATGCAGTGACAGCAGTAAGGATTGGGTATTTCAAAGCTACTGATGATGTATTCTCCAAAAACAAATTAGTGCCGACCAATGATAACCTACCTGAATGTGGAGTTGCAAGTGTTGAATGTAGTATTTCGGGTAATTTCTACAAACACTTACCGTCGGCAACATTGATCGAGGGACCATTCGTAGTAGAATCAATGCCCACTGCTCATACAAACCCAGTCAGAAATATGTTAAGCCACTTGTTTCAACTATGTGAAGAAGATAAGTGCACGGGAAATCAGATAGATATTAGAACAGATGCTCGAGGTATATACATCCCTGGCTTTGTATATGAACCCACTGGTAGACATCACTCTCCTGATACAAAAAGCATAAGAGTAGATGTTGAATGGGGCAGAGCTACAGACGAGCGACATCTATCAGCACAAGCAAGTGCTCGAACTTTACAGAGGACTCTTTTCATGCCCAAGGCCGCATCATCTGAACCTCTATCAAAAATCGTTGAATGTGAAGTAGATGACAGTGATGATGATGAAGATAGTGATGACGAGGAAATGAATGGAGGAGTAACACAGAGTCAGATCAACAGCGACTCTCAACAAACAGCAACATTACGCATACAGAATTGGATTCCTATTAAGCACAAAGAAGCTTTAGTCTTCTTTCCAGGATATAATTGCAGGAAAGTCCGAGTTTGTATTGTTTTATCATGTACATATGTGTGTTCAATGTGAAGTCTTGGTGATTTGGCTATTTCATTTGTCCCTT
>Ga0075437_10064_pt1 | contig 16847 bp, 8 predicted proteins | sample MintriMetagenome_FD_74266 | JGI IMG/M metagenome (GOLD analysis project Ga0075437, IMG submission 74266) | Marine eukaryotic communities from Monterey Bay, USA to study complex ecological interactions - Minidiscus trioculatus and... | ecosystem: Environmental > Aquatic > Marine > Unclassified...
AGTACACCAATTCTCGTGTGCTCAGTATCAGATTCCGGTGATAAAGACAACGATGCCAATGCATCCATGGTAGTCTCAGCGTTGGTGTTGTTATTGATATCCATATTTGATATGCGAAAGAGTTGTATTTTATATTGTTAATATGATTTGTGGTAGTAGTATTGTTGAGAGCTTGATTTTATTTTATGCGTTATACGCTATAACATTATTGTTTGAAATTGAAAGTACAACACGTGGTTCGTGAATCGACGATATCATGACATGACATGACATCACATACGATATCATGCCATGACATCGACTCGATATCATGGCATGACAACTCGAACATCGACATATGATATCACATGATATCGAATTTAATTTGTAGATATCATGAAATTGAACACGTCAGTACACTCGATAACATGGCATGACATCACTACCCGATATCATGTCATGACATCGACTCTCGATATCATGGCATGACATCACATACCCGATATCATGGCATGACATCACATACGATAATATAATGTCGTACAGTATCCAATATCATGACATGACTTCAATATCAGATATCGTGAACATTACAATAGGCCGGCTTCTTTTGTTTGTATCGAAATCATGTTGATTGTTGCATATCTTGTATTGTGCTATTGTTGTAAATTGTGTCCGCCCCACCATCCCACACTAACGCTCAAAAGAGTATCCTTACATTCAGTGGTAACTACATTAATCCACTGTATCTTATACTAATTTGGTTCCATACCACATCATATTGATTGTCAACATCTATGAGATCGGCATGGCTATGGGTCTTGTTGCATTGTCATTGGCCATTACTGTTTGAGAATTTTTATTCCCTTCAAAAGATACCATAGAAAAAGGATACCACAAGATACCGAGTCCCTTTTCGTGACATTCAGTTGAACCAAAGGGTGGATCCAAAATGAGTTTCCTAGTGAAAACTGACGAGTCTTCACTAAGGTATACGGAAGTATTGTCGGGATATCGCTTCTTGATAGCCGCGACCACATCATCTGGATTCAGCTTAATAACATCAACATTTGATGATTCAATAAATCTTTGTAATTCTCTTTTCACACTAGGTCCGTATCTAATAATGCAACCGTCATCACGGGAAACTTTCTCAGGACATCTTCCCAAAAGTTGCATAAATCTAATTTCCGAATGAAGATAATCCCTCCCCCCTTTACGAGACTTGATTATCTCATTACTTGTTGTAAATGGTAGGCATAAGTCAATATCCCCAATATGTTTGAGGGGAAATGTATTGCATACTCTTTGGCATACCGTGCAGTCTGAATTATCAGATCTTCTTTTCCTCGGACATCTCAACCCAACAATTCGTAAATTTTGTGGTAATAATCCGCAATCAAACGCTTCACAAAATGAATCCAAGTGGTTGAAAGAACAGTGATAATAACCTCTACTAAGTGAATTCAAAGATCGTAATCTATTACCATCTCTCCCCCAAAAGGTAACTCTCTCTAGCTGAGGGAACTGAGAAAGGTAGGGAACTGATTTTGTTGCAATATCCTCTTCCAAAATAATATTATCCGTATCGCTATTCCTATGGAATAGATTGTAAATCGTTACACTGCGTACATCTCTAAGATTTTTGATACTATTCCTATACGAAGTTGATATGCCCTTTTAATACATAACGTCGTAACTAATGGTAATGTATTATATAACATAGCATGTGAAGTTGATGCACATGATATGAGCGAATTGTACGGGAGATCTATTATAGCAAGAGGATTCGGTACAACATCAGAATGTTAGTTACATATACAAATATATTGCAATTAATCAAAGTACAGTACTCACAATTGATAACCATAGCCCAAACTTCAGGAGGTAATGTTATGTGAGGTGAACCATCCAAATTTTCAACTATGCCATCATTATCTTCTTCTTCGGAATCACTTATCACTGTAACCTGCTCTTCAGCGGCGGTAGTACTATATTTTCCATACGTCGTGGTACAATTATCCATATTAGACTAATACTAATTTGCTCTGTCGGTTATATCAACAGCAGAAAGCATCAACAACTTAGCACTTAGCAGTGCTAACCCCCAGAGAGGTGTTTAAACCGTATTGCAGTAAAAACTTGATAACTAGCTGACGTACGTACGACTAACTATTTAGCAATTGAAAATTGAAAGCAAACAATGATGTCGCCGTAGGAGGGCAAATCCAAGAGATATAAGAGGTGGAGAGCGGAGAGTGATCATAATATACGTATATACAAATAGAGAGTTTATCTAGTGAGATAGTGGCCGATAGGCGCAATCAAATAAATGACATAGGAGCACATCTTGTGCACAATATTCCAATCATGTCTACCAATAATAATAATAATCAACAGAATGATCCATTATATCAACAAGCACGTCGTGCGGCTCAACAGCAGGTTAATAATATTGATCCACTAGCTGCTAATCCCAATCCAAATAATAGTTCAAATCAGCCTCCTCGACAAGTACAGTTGAATGATTCGAATATAATGTCAAATCGTAGCAGTTCACCCAACGCATCACCTGCCAACAGTACTAACATGCAGCAACAGACTACATTGAAGCCAGCTCCAACTGTACCACCAATTGCACTTCAAACCGTATTAAACAACAAAGTAACCAACAAAAATGTATCATTAAACAGTACTAAAATTAATACAAATGGTGGTATATATCCCTTACCAATTAATACCAACTTTGTACCTGGTGGGATAATTTATAAACCATCTTCACTTGTTACTAGTAAACTATCTAGTTCTTCAACTGATGAATCAACAAGTGAGGGGGTGGAGGACAAGTCCGAAGATGGCATGGTTTATTTGTCAGAATATAGCAATAATTCAAATGTTGCTGATAAGAATAAGCCGAATTCATCACCCAAAAATACCAATACCAGTAGCAGTAGGGCAAGGTCGAAATCACGAGGGTTGAGTATCGATACTAAAGACAATTTAAAAGGAGAAGGGAAGAGAGTACAAGATGTAATTCACAAGGCATTGTCTGCTGATGTTATGCTACACAAATATGCTTTGTTATATGCCCAGCAACAACAACAATCTCAATCCTCACCCAACACACCAAAAGTAGGACAGCGACTACCATCATTGTCAGGAAAGTTCTGTGTTAGTTTTTTTTTTATATCATGTCAACGGTCTAGCTTATTTGGAACTTATTGTCTTTATTTGATTGCCTTTATACATCACATTTACTAACATATGTTGCCATACTCTTTTTCTTACTTTACATAAATCTCTATGAACGCGCATCTTTCCAGTGTTAATCAATTCTACAATAGTTAATCCATTAACATCTACTTCGCCTAAATCAACTATTGATTGGGTTGAAAGTACGTTATATGAATACCTTGACGGACGATATGAACAACTATTGTGTGATTCGGACAATGTCGATTTAATCAAGTTAAATGATCAGTTCAACGGTGTATTACAGAATGATTTAAGTAATAGTACTAATGATAAAGAAGTGCTGGATGAAGGTGAATTGGCAGGTAAGAAATTAATACAAAAGTCTATACTCTCTGCTTGGGCTGATGAAGAGTCCACTACTGGACGTACACCCACAAACCACTCTACTGGAATTAATGAAAGTGCGTTAGAAAATGCATTATTAATGGAAATGCCAAGTTTGAAAAGTCTATTAAAGGCAATGTGGCGTGTCCAACGGGGTGTGGATGAATTTACCAACAATGTAAATGCTTCTTCTAACGGCGAAGGAGCTGATGTTTGTAAAAAGGTAAATGACAACAACAATAACAAGAAGATGTTGTATGAGGGTGGTCCATGCGGATATGTCTTCCGTCGTGGAGACATTGCATGGAATTGCCGTACATGTCAAACAGACCCCACATGCGTTCTATGCGATACATGCTTCCGTGAATCTGATCACGTTGGACATGAAGTCTTTTTTCATCGTACCACTCCCGGCGGGTGTTGTGATTGTGGTGATTTAGAAGCGTGGGATGTGAATGGTATGTGTTGTCGACATTGTCCACCTGATGCTAAAGAGAAGAAGTTGAAGGAAGAGGAAGAAAATAAGATGGACGATGCTACTACAGGTGATGAAGTGGATGACTTTGATGCAGTTAGGGCTGCACAGCGTACACGTCTTGATCATATTAAGCATGTTAATGGTGGTGCCAAACCTTCCTCATCTACCAACAACACTACTGATTCGTCAACACCAGTAGAAGAAGAACCATTACCGCTACCACCAAGATTTGCAGCAGCATTAGCAACAATTATTGGATCAATAATCCAATCTATATTAGTAGCAGCGGAAGGATCCGCCATTGGTGCTGATGTTACACAATGGCGTTTAAATTGGTCAGATGAGATATGTAAGTTGTGGAATGGTGTAAGTAATGATGAAGAATATTATAGAAGGAGTGCCGTGTTGTTAGGTCGGATGATGGATAAGAAAACATCATTGAAAACTAAAGAAGAAGGAGATAAGAAGGAGGAACTTTGGGCACATCCACGTCATTTACTAGATTCCAACAATGAACATTATGTTACTGAATTACCCACAAACTATGATTTATGTTTACGGTTGCATAATGATGATGTGCATACATTCGATGAGGTTATTAATGCATTACATGTCAAGAGTAGTCAACCAATTCCTGTACCCGTTGGTGGTAAGGGTAGTTTGGGTATGATTGGTGGTGCTGGTGTTCGTGGTGAAGATATCAAGGCTCTTAGTAGTTCCGAGGGGAGTGGTGGCGATGCAATGTCAATCATGGCAGATGAATTAAGTACCAGTGTTACACGATCACTTCGTAACCGTCCATTTACGGATGATCCAGACACTTCACAACAGCCACCAACACAACGTCGTGCCTTCCGATCAGGAAGTAGTGGTGTGGAATCCCCAACATGGAATCGTAGTCCTACTCATCAATCCGCAGCAGCACTTCCGGCTGTTAACGATGATGCACTTACCAACGCTCGTGCATCTCCCGTCACATTACAATTAGAAGTTGATCCCTCGGCACCATTAGTTCCCATGGGTGATGTTGCACAAGATTTAACACGCAGGGTTGATGCTGATGGTCAAGTCCTCGTCCGATCGTATGAAACTATTAACGGTGCTGGTATTGGCTTTACTAGACTACGGGAAAGTGCTGGATTGCATTGTGGTGTAATGACCGCGGCTCGTATAGATAGTGAAGAACGTGCCAAGGTATTATTGGATTGGTTGGGTAATTTGATTGGTTCTCATCCTGCCGTGGCATCGTTGGTTGTGCAGGCGTTGGTAGATGTTACTGATGGGGAGGACATCTTATGCCAAGAAGATAATGTCGATGATAACATCAATACAGCTGCTAGCATTCCTGGATTGAGCAAAGGAGTGGCTGTGTGGTCTTCACCACGAATGATGCCTTGTTGGTCTGGTACATCTGAAAGTTGGTGGAAGGAAGGTGAAGAAGGTACTTCTTCTCCAGCGTGGAGGAAGCGTTTAGATGCCTTTCCACCACACCTTGAAAGTTCCTACTTGACACGTGAAGAAGGACGTGAATTGTTCCGCCAGGGAATGATGTTGGAAGGTTCTGATAGGTTTGTTATCGAGACAGGTGCCGATTCCGACTTTTATGCCAACGTACCTTATAGTCTCCCCGATGTACGTCTACGTAAATCGCCTCATGCCTTATGGGGCATGCTCCCTTCGTCTCACATCTCCAAGCCTCATCAATTTAAACCATTTACTCATCCCTTATTGAGAAGAGTGACAGGGTCATTAGATGCTTCTTCAACAGATGATGTTAATGTTCATCTTCAAGAGGAGGTCTATGTTGTTGACACAGACTTGCGTAAACACGAAGAGGGTGAGGGTTTAACCACAACTATCATGTCTCATAAGATGACTGGTTTAAATGTTATCAGCGGTGTAGGATATGTAGATGAGTTTGGCTCTCAAGAGAGTAATTACTTTGACAATAAAGCAAATGTTGGGATAGCGGCAGTTGAACAGTCTAGGAAGATTGTATCGTGCAGTACGTTTGTGGCACCAGTTTCTCCAGTTTTGATGCTCCTACTATCAGATCCCTATTCACCGAAGAATTTAAGGAGCTGTCTTCATCGGTTGTTCTTGAGTCTATTAACAGATTCACGTTTCAAATCACGGTTTGCAGCATCATTGGGTGCAGTTTCTTATCGTCCCACCTCAACATTATTCTGTGCTGGTATTGGTACTGAGGCAGATACATTATTAGGATTTACAGTCCAGCTCTTCACTACAGGGAGTCTGGTCAAGTCGTTAGGGAATTTAGATGCCACCAAATCACTACTAAGCCGTGAAGACAAGCTGGCAGATACGACGCTTATCTCGGCATTACCCATTGCACACTCTGTCGTGCGGAGTATTCATTCAAACATTTTAGGTGCTACCAAGGAGGTGACTGTGATGGTAAAGAATGACAATACCAATCAAGATTCAACTACACCAAATGAAAGAGCATGGTCAACTGGATCTATTAGTACTACTCGTTCTGCCGTGCCTCCTTCATTAGTATACCAATTTGGCTCCGAGCATCCATTGAGCACAAAATTGCCTGGTGCTCCCGATGATAAGTTTATTGATTCGAGATGTATGAAGCATAAACGGTTACCACATCTTCTTCGTGACTTGGAATACATTTATGAAACTCCTGGCACGGCTGTCAAGTTGTTACGATCGGGTAAGACCTTCTCTTCATCCAGTGCCAACACACCATCTGCATCCCCAACATCGGGAGGAGGAGGAGATGCCATTAATGATACTCCTTCCCCATCCTTTACTTCTCCGAGTAATCTATCCAATAGTTTGGCAACATACAACATTCCCAACGCTTTAGATTTCCCGGCAGTCTGGGCAAGATTGTTACGATTAGGTCAGGGAATTGATTTACAAAAGCGCAGGATTAGTGGTGGACACGTTGAGTTTGAGGATGATCGGTGGTTGGCTGCATATGGTCTAAGTTTGAACTTCTCGAGCACTGGAGATGCTTTATCGGAAAGTCCTTATTCTAGTGCCAATTATAACATTACCGACCAGACCCTTGGTACAATAGCCACAAATCGAGAAGCAATGGGCAACCTGTTTGGAGCCTTCTTCCGTGAAATTAAAATGTGGCTATTCCGTGAGGGACTTCTTGAAACTGCACTATCTCGGGCTGCATCAAGAGAATCTAGTGAACTCGAGGCATTACAACGTTCGACTCTCCATGTATCAATATCGGAATTAGATGAATCATCAGTGAATCAAATCATTGCTGCAACAGGTGTGACTGTGGCCCAATCATGTGATGTGGCATGTGAAAAAGGAGTGAGGAATCTACCAGAGGCCAAGCTGACATTACTGGAGGCGGCATTATTGCATGAGCGAACAAGGCTCAGTCAGAGTGTACAGACAAATGGTAGCTCATCTAGTCATGGTCCACTCATGGGAGATTGGCTAAAGGTACCACATTCACCTTTAGCTGGAGATTGTTTCTCATTCCATCTTCCCCTACATAGGGCCTTGGCACGAAGCATCCTTTGCTTTTGCTCGGCTATGGTGCCAACGAAGGAACGACTTGAAAAGCCTGATACTTGGTGGCGACTTCCTCTGTTGGATGATGATGATGACTTTGTCTCGGGTGCACCCGATGAACCTTTTAGAGAGGACACACTCAGTGCACTTGTTCGATCAACGCACAAGTCATCCAACTTTCGTGTCGTTTGGTCTTCAGGACCAGAGTGTTCAACACCCGAGGCTCAGCAGAGGAAGAAACGTTCTCGTATGCTGTCCGCGTTACTGTCATCGACAAAAGTTGTTCACAGTTTATGTGATCATCCACTTCGTTGTATTGCCGCATCACAACAAATCGATCATCACATGTGGGCTAAGAATGGAGGCTCAGTAGCAGGGATGGCGTTGAATTATGGAAGTGTTCCACTTTGCAGGTCATTGAGAGATATTGATTTAACCATGGTACAATTCTCGGCATCAGGGTTCAATGTTGGCCTAGGAGCCAGGCGTGTATTTTCACTGCTAACGAATCGCTTTTCATTGGATGGCTACCTCTGCGACCCAGATCGTCGTAATTCCTTTGGTAAAGTGGGCTGGGTCAAGCCCCCAAGGCTACAAGACCCTGGACATGCCGAGTTACTGGCAGAGTCCTTCTTCACGACTCTTTGTGTCATCGTATCTGACCTCCCAGCTCCTCCGCCAATCGCACTTGGAGATAACTCAATACTGCGTCAGAACTTGCGTCGTGAGCTATTGCATGCTCTTGCAGTTGAGCCAAAATCACACAGTGAGGCAATGCAAGCAGCATCTGCAGCTATATCACGTCGAGATGAGAGTGATAGTGGGACCAATGCCTCTTCCTTCCGTACAGTCTTCACTGAAGTACTACAAAGCATTGGCCAACAAAGAAATCAAGGCTCTCGTACTTCATCGGGCCCACCCATGTTTGAGCTCAAGCCGGACGGTAGTGATGAATATGATCCAAGTTTCTTCCATCTTCGTAAAACAGAACATCAACATGCTATGGATAACATTGCACGCCTACGGAGAAGAAAGCTCGAGGCATCAGCGGCGAAAGGAACAGCGTCCAATATGGTTCTTCCTCTTGTATCCAAGCCCCCACAATCTCACCCTCGTTTCTTGGCGTCTCGTCTACTACTTCACTTGCCTTCAATGTATGCAGCAATTCGGCGTTATCTTATGTATGTCTTGTTTAATGGTAGCTGGCTACCACCAGGCAAACCAGAGCCCGAGGACATGACCATAGAACTCGATGGGCAGGGAGGGGTTGCTGTGTCGAATCCTAACGTATCAGCACGGGCTCCAAGGAGATCTTTATCATCAATGTCAAACCGAAGCTCCGTTTCGGCATCATCGTCAGCATACAATGCCCTACCATCCTTCTCGCCTGAGACGGTGGCTGCATCCTCCAAATCTTTCCTAGAAGTGCTACATATTCTAACGTTGCAAGTACATACCCTCGAAGAGTGCAGTAGATTGTATGAATCCTTGCCCTTCTTGGATCATGAAGGAAAGACGTTATCATCGAGTATCAACATCAACTCGTACCTTAACCAGCTATTGGCAGTACCCACCAGTTTGATTAATGTTTGGGCGTTACAAGTTTCGCCATATGGTCCCTTGCCATCGGAAGGCAGTGGTGAAAATCGTGGTTCTGTTCTTGGATTACTGATTGCACTCTATGAGCATCGAGACAATGCCAAGAGCACTGGTGTTAGTCAAAAATCAGCCAATGATGATCATGGTGGGGCGCGAGTACTATCAGCTGATGGTTTGAAATGGCTCCTCCGATTTGTTAGCGCCATGGTAGAAGGGGCAGAAAGTGTTACTGCAGCTTGTCAGAGTGCCACTTCGGGTATTCCCATTGACTCAAAGTCTGACAGCACAATCGACCCAGAGATTCGTTCTCAGGCTAGAAAGATGCTTGTTGGTCTTCCTGAGTTATGGCCTGGGTTGAAGACCGAGGAATCTATGGAAGATAATGCTGCAAACGAGAAGAGTAAAGAAGCTCAAAAGGCTGCACAAGCTCGAGCCTTGGCAAAGATGAAGAAGTTACAAAGCTCGTTTGCAGCCAGTATTTCATCTCAGTTTAATGATGATTCCGAGAAGAAACTAGCAAATGATGACGAGGAGAATCTTTGTATTATCTGCAAGTGTGACGATGGTGATGGAGATAATGGACCAATTGGATACCTCGGTCATGTACAACGATCCAGGGTAGCTCAACTAGCATCAAAGGCAACTTTGAAGGAGAATGGGCTGTCGGAGAATCTCGATTTGAATAATATCTATCGAGTTGTCGGTGATAAAGGTTGTCAGGTGAGTTGTTTTTGTATCCATGTCATCATATTGTTATTGACCTAAATTCTTCATCTAACCGTGTTATGGCTGCATGTCACCTTTCATAGCTTCGTCAAACCGAATCTATGGAATCAGCACCGGTGATAGAACTGCCTCGGGGAAGTATTGTTGAAGTGATTCAGTCAAAGATTGCTCCTGAACAACTGGGCTTGTTATCACGTCGAGTCTTGGTTCGGCGTGTTATACCTAAAGGTCAATGTCAACCCGTCAATAATGAAGTCGTTCAAGGTTGGGCTAGTATTCAATCCTGGCAGGGTTATGTTATCTTGAGTCCTCTGTCTTCTCTCTGCTATACAAACACAAGGTGGGGTTCAACTCGTCCAATTATTCGTCAGTGCGGCCATGCTGCTCATCTACGTTGTGTTGAGGCACATTGCCTTTCATTACATCAACGTGCTGCTGGCAACCAACCCTATGATGGACGTTTCTCGGCCAATATCGAGGATGGGGAATTCCTGTGTCCTTTGTGCAAGCAGCTATCAAATATATTGATTCCCGAAGACAAGCCAGTTGATGCAGATGGTATGCAAGCACAGGCAGCTACATCAGCATCGATGCGGGAGGGTAAAGACGGATTTGAAGTTGTCAAGTCTCCTGCTGACATTACTCTCATCCGCAACATTTTAGTACGGAAAGCTCCAGTGTCGTATTCAGAGGCATCGTCCAAAAGTGACAAGGCTACTCAGCAGTTCGGATCAAGTCTCTCGCAGGCTATGCAACTCTCTTCGAATGATTACAATCTTCAACGAAGAAGAGAGAAGGAGTTCTGGCACCCTGCTCTACGACGATGGGACTTTGAAGATGATGATCAAGGAGGGTTTAATGGACCGAAGACTCCTCAAATCGGTAGTATCTTGCGCTTAATGCGTCAGCAACTCATCTCATGGGCGGCTATTGGTCATAGTGCAGCGGCAGCTGAAGCATGTGGCAGAGGAACACGTCAAGAAATGTTCGGAGAAGTTAGTTATATCTCTAAAGATCCATGGTCGGATTTTAAATCGAAGGAGAGAGATTCTCATCCGAGATTATTAGAACTCAGGAGGACAATGGCTGCTGCAGCAAGTCTGTTTGACGTGGTGACGTTTGAATTAGGAAAGCAATTGGGAACTCTAGAAGAAAAGAATCGAGGCGAATCTGTACCCATACTTGGAAGCTTGATTAGTGACATTTTAGAGGGACGGAACTGGATGGTTGACAATGCACAATCATCATCATCAACTGACGATGAATGGTGTGTGGTTACATCACTCATTGCTTCCATTATGTGTCATGTTTCGAAAGAGGATACAATTGCTTCAAGACTTGAGGCCAGGAATGTTGCTGCATCAATGTGGGCAATTACAGGTTCAAGTCCTCCTCCCAGTGCTAGCGATTCAAGCATGGCAATGAATTTAGATTCGTCTCAAGAAGCAGAGGTCGAAGTCAGTGCAGTTGACAATAACAACCAAAACGATGGTGCATTGTCTGATGATCCTGCAAATGATGTTGAAAGCAATGAGCCGCGTCCTGTATTACCACCCACTCCTCTCTCAATCTACCGAGCTGAAAGAAATCTATCTGTCGAGCTTGGTAACAAGTGGGGCACGTTGGATCCGTTCAAGGTCAAGTCAAATACGACTGCATTTCGTCCTGCAGTGGCAAGTGCCTTTCTCTATGTGCCACTCCTTGCTTGGGACTTGAACATCTTGGCTGGTGCGGTCTTTTCATCACTATTGTCAAATGCCAAATCCAACCCCTGTGTGAGCCTCCATGAACTCTTACAATCAGCAAAGGTATTACTCGTTGGAAGACTTGTTCAAGTTTTATCTACCCCTGGAGGATTCTTGACAAAGACAAACGCCCAAACTACTGATTCGTTTGATGACTTCGATGAAGATCAATTCTGGGATGATGCAAAGACAAAAACGGAAGCTACTGCAGTTAAAGAGCTTTTATCATTTTGCAGGAAGACTCTATCTGGTAACAATCTTGATCAAGGTCCTCAAGGTCTTGATGATGCAACACTTCTAAAGAATGTGGGTAATGCAATCTTACCATTTGCTCGTACATTGATACTGCTTCTTCGATCATCATCAAGTGCAGTTCGTCAACGCCATCGCAATGGATCTACCGAAGAAACAAAAGCCGATAAGGCCGTTGCCAAAATGACAGAAGACTCTAATATTATGACCATTGAAGACGGGTTTCGGCTACTCAGCGTCATAGGCGCACCTCTACCATCATCAATTCTCAAAGCTGATTCATCTCATTCATCTTGGATCTCCCTGGTGACACGATGGCTCACTGCTCTTTCTGGATTTGAGACATATCATGGCACTAGAGGCAATGGCTTGGCATTTGATAATGAGACCAAAGCTTGGAAACCTGTAACTTCTAACAACACAAACAGTAGTCCTCTCCGTGCACAAGCACTGAATCTGCAAGTAGATACATCAGGATCCGCCGTGGAGGTTGCTCAACTTGCTCAACAGGGAGTCGAAGAGCAGCCTCAGAGCGATGGCAATGATGACGCCGATATAGATCTTGAAGTAGAAAGTAGCGATGAATCATCAACAGACGAGGCCATGGAGATCGTCGACGAGGCAATAGCCGCAGACTCGGAGGAAGAGCTTGAAGATGTAGATGATATGGATGTTGAGTTTGAAGATGACTCGTCAGATGAACCGTTCGGTGACTTCGGTAACCCATTCAATCATTTGATTTCTCAACCCTTATCAGTACAACATGAGTTTGATCTTGATGTTGATGATGCATCAGATGTTAATGCATCGTTGACCGAACCAGATGGTTCTAAAATCCCAGGCCCAAGTGACCGGATGTTTTCATATGTATCTCGGTCTGCAATCGTGCCATATCAGCCAAGCATCTTGGGTCTTAATCAAGTTGGTCCAGGCCCACGAGGTGCTCGTGGTGATTTGTTTGAATATCAGGTTGCCAACTCTGTCATGAAAGACTTGAGCCATTTAGGTTCAGTTCATCTACCAGGAGAAGCCCTGAGTTGTTTTGTAAAGCTACCACAACACTTTGTGGAGTTATATAGTATGGTCAATAGAGTAAAAGGCAGAGATAGCCGAGCTGATACAGATGATGATGAGGAAAGATTTGAAACAGCCATCTGTCTCCTCACGGGTGCGGTGATGTGTGCAGGTACTGCCAAGCGTGCCAAAAGCAATCGGCCACCGGGCACTTGTACCTTACATGCTAGGAAGGTTGGATCGGGAATAGGAATTTTCTTCCTCGTTCAAAAGTGTACAATCCTTTTGATGCATAATAATAAGTCGGCATATTCCCCAAGTTTATATGTTGACGAACATGGGGAGGAAGATGTCGGCCTTAAGAGAGGTCGGCCTTTATTCTTTTCCGAGGAAAGGTATCAGGCACTTGAAACTCTATGGCGTACTCATGGAATACCTAGAGAAGTTTCGCAAATACGTTCGACTTCTGACCGTGTTATTCGAGATAATTGGTATTAAAAAGAAGAAGAGGTTAGCTAATACTATACTTATTTAGAGTTAATGTGCAACATCATAGTAATCGTTTGCTACAACTTGTCCTCTCTACTTTAGCCCTAGTGTCTCTGTACACATCATTACTTCATTGTCAAATCTAAGGCCACTTTGTAAATTCTATCACCTTAAATACGATAGGAATACCACTAACTATCTGCCAAATAAACAAACCAATACCACCAACGTTGGCAGCAATGTGAACAGTACGAGCAGTATCATTGCCCTTTTGCATTGCAGGAACCATGGAAGCAGCCAATGCCCAAAGTACGACAAGACCAGCTCCTGCATATAAGTGTGGCCCGGGGAAGAGTTTACCAGCACGTGCATATGTGTTAAGTGGTCCCTAAAATTGATATGGAATATAATTGCAATGTTAAATGAATGAAAAGAATTGGGCACAAACAAATACATCGATTTCCATTCCACAAATAAGTTAAGGTATCCAGTGCATATAGCCAAAGAGATATAACATATCATAATTTCCACCCCACAAATAAATAATATACAAAGAGATGTAACTACATTACACCAAAAGATAAACAAAAGCTTACCTCAATAGCAAAGGCTATACCAATAAATAGTAACAAACTACCCTGATCAAAATGCTTATCCCTTGGACTTGCGCCAGCCAACTCTTTCCGTTCCTTCTGTAATTCTTCAATATTACTTTCAATAGACAATGCACCTTTCAAGGTACTAACATATGCAGTATCAACACTTTCCGCACTCTCGGCAGCCACAATTGCATCCTTGACACTACTAGCACCATTTAAATTTGGTAATGTCTTTTTTAATGTACTAATTTCATCACCAATGGTGCGTTGTCTTCGCCATTGGAATCCTAATAGTGCTGTTGATAATGAAAATAATGCCATAGATCCCATCATTGCTGGATGTAAGAGAGAAAGTGTACGTCCTTCGAAGATACCCCAGTTGGGACTATCGTTAGCACTTGCTACTAGTGGTGTTGAGGCAGTCAGTAATGCTGTTGTAATTGCAGTGGCTGTACGTCCATTGTTATTGTCGTTTGTAGTATACAAATCTTCATTGGAAAGATTAAGTGGATCAAAACTCTGGAAATTGTTGTTTGTATCGTCTTGATTAAAGGCTGATAATTTGGTAGGGCTAGTAGAGGATGAGGGGATAGTGAAGCCCGTTGTAGTACTGGCAGTGAGGGCGGCAAGGAGTAGGATATTGCGCATCATGATACCAAGGAGATAGTAAGAATATGACTATACATAGCATGCACCTTCTCGTGCTAGGCTCCGTGCTCAATAATGATTCATCAAACGTCACTATCTCGGGACCACCATTATGCAGGTCTACTCAAAAATTGCTGTGCAGCTTTCTCATTACAAATTTGATGACTCAGTATTGACTAACACGACCACCACGCCATTCTATTATCTCTTGATGGATAAATATCAATCGTACAACGCAACATAAAACAGGAACTCTGCTCATAAATTAAACAATAGTATGTAAGCAACAGAAATCGATATAAACAATAAACACAACAAACAGCAAAGCAACAAAATAACCATGAGTACAACAGACATAGCAACAGAGTCAACACCGATGGCAACAACTGAAGAAGATTATGGCATCGAGGAGGGAGTACCAACCACAACCGAATCTACAACTAAAGAGTCTGAAGAAACACCAGACAATATTAAACCACCAATCAATCATAAGAATTATCTAAATCTTATAGCATACATTGCAAACATAACATTAGTGTATGGTATCGGTAACGCCGGATGGTTGGGCACTCCCGATAATGGAGAATTATCACGCAAGTATCAAACATTGGTCACTCCCAACTCATCTGCATTTACTATATGGGCCGTCATCTTCTTGGCCCAAGGTGCCTTTAGTTTATTGCAATTCTTACCCGTTTTCAGATCATCAGACATGTTACAAAAAGGTGTAGGATATTGGTACATTGCCGTAGCCGCTACACAAATTGGATGGACTATTTCATTTGCCTATGAGGTTATACCATTATCATTAGCATTCATGTTACTAATTTGGATATCATTAATTGGTTTATTATATAAACAGTATTATACAACATCAACTGGTAGTATTTGGGAGTTCTGGGCGCTTCGATTCCCATTCGCTGTACATGCTGGATGGATCACTGCTGCTAGTGCATTGAATGTTAATGTGCAGGTTGTTAGTATGTCCGTTACGCCTGATAAGCAACTTGCCGTGGCTATTATTAGTTTGGCGGTATTGCATGCTATATCAGTTTGGGTATTGTTTAACATCCCCCGACCTAATTGGTCAATGGCGTGTGTCTTGTCTTGGGCATTTGGATGGATTTACCAAGAGCTTGGGGAAGCAGGAGAGACAATTCAAAGTAACTTTAGTCCTGATACGATTGCCGGAGTTGCATATGCTGCCATAGCAGTATGCTTTATCATTCTCATTCAGATTGTTATCCGCTTGGGGCTCCTCATTCGGCCCAGTATGAATCCGTACAAGAAAGTAACTGAAGAGGATACAGTAGACAATGACTCGGCCGAGCATGTCCAAGAGGATATGAAGGTTTAAGAAGGGGAAGGGTATAATGAGCAATCCATGTCCCCCCTATATAGAAGAAGAAGAAGAGTACCATTTTTGTGACGGGAGATACCTAAATATTGTTTGCTAATTTGTATAAATGAAATGATGGATATAAACTGCAAAGTAAACTACTACTTTATAGTGTAAACTGCAAATAGAATACTTGATGCAGTAGGGTATTCTGTTTGAGATTCACTAAAACCCGAGTCTCTATCTCCCTGTCTACCAAGCAACGTGTGGACCCTAATGTCGTTTTATCGCCAATATCTTTCAACTCAAATTTCAAAAGTACAAGTGCGATGATTGGGTACTTACTAAGTATATGAATATCTCTGCATCTGATACACCTACATCGCTCATCGGATAGGTCTTTCAATTTCGAGAGGTAATATGGGTGCAATTGTCGTGTAGCCCAATCTATTAACCATATATCAGTTTACATAATTACATAATCATGATATCATCAAAGCAAATCGGTGCAACATCTTTAGATAAACCAGCCCGCACTAGTAGCAGTGGTCTTCTTATCTCAATAGTATGTCTCATCGTTGGATATCTCGGAGGGTCTATAAACAGTATTGACATTCTAAAAGAGAAGGATAATGGTATATCGTCACCTGTTGGGCAAACGGTTGTGATGAAAAACATAACGACAAATAATAATTATACTTATACAGATGCAACAACAAATGGAGAAGAAGATAAGGATGCACAAATAAATAATGATGCAAAAAGTAAGAATAGTATTATTGAGGAGATTATACCCAGCAAACTATTGCCAAAGTACACATCAGATGTATGTGACCCATTTAAGGATGAGGAACATTGTAAAACAGTTTTTCCGGTAA
>Ga0075437_14456_pt1 | contig 16845 bp, 12 predicted proteins | sample MintriMetagenome_FD_74266 | JGI IMG/M metagenome (GOLD analysis project Ga0075437, IMG submission 74266) | Marine eukaryotic communities from Monterey Bay, USA to study complex ecological interactions - Minidiscus trioculatus and... | ecosystem: Environmental > Aquatic > Marine > Unclassified...
GTCTCCGCTTGTACTGTAGTCATATACTTATACTTGAATACCTGTGATAAGGCACGTTTGCTTTCAGATGATATTTGCAAGTCAGCAAAGCGTTTGGTCGTGATGTGTGCTAATTTCTTTCCATCAGAAGATGAAGCGGCGGTGGTGGTATTGATTGGAGGTGCCCTTTGCTGTTGTTGTTGAATACCAAATCCACCACTAGCTGAATCATTATCAACATCCATTGGCATATTACCCCCTCCTTCATTATTGTTGTTGTTATTATAATTCGATCGATTATTATTATAACCTCTGCCTGATCCTCGACCTTTGTTTCGATTATTATTAAACCCTCCACGTCCTCGACCGCCTCCTCTACCACGTCCTCCTCCACTATTACGACCTCGACCTCGTCCTCGGCCGCCACGACCGTTTGATGATGAACCTTCGATATTGTAAAGTTGAGATAGGAGATTAGAGAAAAAGTGAGCATATGATGTGCACAATAATATAAATCCCCCTCCAAGTCGAAAACAGCACCGGGCAACAAAACTAAGCAGCAATACTACTCACCTCTTCCGGACATTGTTTATGCTGTGTATATTGTTGAATTGGGACTGTGGCCGATAGGAGAGAGTACAAGAGTCAGAGCAATGACGACAAAAATAAATGACAAAAATGCATTGGTTATGCTCAATCAGATAGGTTTTACTTGTGGTATCCTAAATTAGTTACTTGTTGGGAGATAGAAGTGGTCTCGCTCTTTGTCGGCGGTTACCTGGTACACAATATATACTGCTGAAGTAGTGAGTGTGCAAAGCAGTCATTGATACACACTGATAGGTTGTCTTCAGGGTCAAGCCGTTGCAATAAGAGTTGCAAAGATATTGATTGTGCATACAACATAAATTTACTCAAAACATATCATGGTGGAAGTAGAAATATTGGAAGAAGAAGTTAACAGTAAGAAGACCTCGTTAGACTCTCATACCGACACTGTTGCTGCTGGAGATTCTTCTATATACGTATACAACGGAGACGATAAAGACATCGAGGTACCAAAAGATGTTACCAATATCAAAGTCGAATCATCCGTCACAATTATACCACAAAATGCCTTCAAAGATTTAACAAACTTGTCATCAATAGAGCTACCCAAAGGTCTAATACGAATTGAAGATCATGCATTTGAAAATTGCAAATCATTAAAACGTATTAATATACCCCCGAGTGTAATTTCCATTGGCAACTTTGCATTCTGTAAATGTAAAAAGTTACAATCAATGTCGTTCTCAATGAACAAAGGAGAAGAAGAAGACGAAGACGGAGCGGAAGGACAACACCAACTAGAACGAATAGGTGAATATGCCTTCAAATCATGTAAATCAATAACACGTATCAAATTACCAACAAGTATAACAACCATTGACAAATGTGCCTTTTACAATTGCAACATACAACATTTTCATATACCTCCTCTAGTTACTAAGTTTAATATAAGTTCATTGGGTAATAATAATAACTTGGTATCACTGGAAGTACATGATAATGTTACATATATACAGGATAATGTTACTTTGAACAATAAGACTAGCGAAATAAAAGGAATGACGTCACTTATTTCATTACGGAATGTTGCATTACCGCCATCATCCACATCATCATCATCTACCGAAGAAGGAGAAGTACAAGAATGTAAATTAGATCCATGTCGAGTGGGGGGTAAAACATTACTAACACGATGTACATCCTTAATCGACTTTGGTTTCCCCGAAGCAGAAGGAGATGAAACATACATCACTGATGCATTACGACAACGATTTGAGAATCTACCTATACATAAGATATGTTATCATTATTGTTATAATGATGCAACACAATCAACATTAACACAACTTACAAAGGAGATTAATCCATCATTATGGAAAAGGAGGGAGGTTAATCCAACTGGTAAACAACAAGACTGTTTAGGTATGACACCATTACATATACTGGCATGTTCAACGAAACAACAAGACAGTATGGAAATATATCAACTACTTATTGATAAGTATCCCGAAACTCTCATAATGGAAGATAAATGGGGTGACATTCCATTAATATATGCAATTTGGTGTAATGCCCCTAAAGATGTAATTGATTTGTTAGTGAAGAGTTATAATATTCATCATCCAGAGTATGAATTTGATTATGGTATTACTATCCGGTTAGAAGTTTTGATGAATGGAGTTAATGTGTTTGAAGATGATGATGATATAAAGGGTGTTGAGTCATTAGGATTAGGGTTTGGTGTATAGATAGAGGAGTAATGTGGATATGGAGTGAGTTATTCCTGTCCACTGCACTAACATCAATTAATTTTAACTCTACGACCTTACTACATATATATATACACGTTCGTTCAAATTCTATTTACCTACGCAGTAGCCACGACCATTACCAACTGTACCAACTGAACATTTTTCAAATAAAAGAGATGCACATCTGCCGTCTTTGCCTGTAGAAGTTACACAGTCACTAAAAAAACCTGTACATGCATTATCCTCAGAACAATCAACCATATTAGCTATTTTCTCCTCTGTGTTCACGCAACGGCGCACTTGATCAGCACAGTCGTTATTGGTTCCAGGGGCAGGGGTGCAAGATCCATCAATACTAGGTGTACAGGGTGTACAGTCTTGGAATCGGACAGCGAGGTTACACTCATCTTTTAGAAGAGGCAAGAGAGAGAATAGGTTGGAGATGAAGAAAAGAAAAACACGAGAACATAACAACTTACCACTCGACTGATTTGCACAGTCCGCATTTACACAGCAACCGCTACCCCTAGCAACAGAGCCTGAAACAGTTGGACAGGTAAAGGGCTGTGATGAAAAGATAGTTAAAGCCAAAAAGGAATATGAGCGGAACCAATAAAGTATGATGCATAGTAAGGGAAGAATAAGAACAACTTACGGCCTCCACCCCTAAAATCCCCCCAATATTATCAACAACCCTAGGAGTAAATGCCCCAAGACGTTCATTCACAATTGTTTCAAAGGGTACTCCTTGGTTTATGAGGATTCCAACAAAGAGCCATGCCAGACCTAATAAGTCAATAGTACCTCCAGTTTGGAGACGTCTCCCTCCAGCCGTCATAGCATCCTTGATGATTTGTTGGATGTTCTTCTTGATATCATCTCTATCAAGAATGGCATTTCCCTCCATTAACTTCCTTACACCATTCGATCCATCATCCTCACCGGTCGTCAGGGCTAATGAAAGTTGTGTAAGGAAGGCAGTTCCATCATCCTCATCAACGATACCAACAATCTCGAGAAATCCAACTACAATGAAAGATAAACCTAACACCTTATCCTCAGGATCGATACCCTTGCCACTCTTGTTGCTCTTACTAAGACGTCTTCCTCCATCATCCCCATCGGCGGCGGTTAATCCAAACTCCTCCTCCATAACAGCCTCAATCATTGCAAACATATCATGCTTATCATCGTGTACCATTAACTTCCTTGATACATCATCAGCGTCGTCAACTGCAACAGCATCGACGGCAACTAAATCAACATCATTTGGAACGATACTATTCGTTGGAGAGTTGATGCCATTGAACTTTGATGGTGGGTGGAGATTATGATGTTGTGCGGATGTGAACAATGTAGTACTAGTACCGATGGTAGCGGCGGCGAGCGATAGGATGGAACTGAGCTTCATATTGTTTTGTATCTGTTATATACGATGGAGTATATTGATATGATTGATGGAGTATTGCAACCTATTGCAATTAATGAGCACATCTTATGGTCGGCGGCAAACTTTTTTGCCTCATCGCCGATTTATTGACCATATACAACGAAAATAGACCAACAACGACTATCTCCTCATCCTGGATCACCTTTCTTACCATCAACATCAGGTAGTAATATTGCCGCCAAGTATGCTGAATCTCAATTTAACGAGAGGGATAAGCATTTAAACAACACAAAAACACAAAAGGAAGAAAACTTTTGAGGTATCCTAGGATACCTGTCACAGGACAAACCAATGAAAGGCTTCACCTTAATCGAAAGACTCCCCATTACAGCATCAACTGCCCCCAGAGTCTTATCAACAGCCCCTAAACTCTCATAACTTGTCAAAGAAGAGTCTAATAAAGAAGTATAAACATTAAACAAAACAATAAACCATCTGTATAATAATTCCTTTGCAATACTAAATAAACTAATCAAACAATGGAGAAAGGACAAGCCGTCTGGCTCCGAAGTCAGGAAAGTATAGCATTGCAATATATATCTTTTTATATCTCTCGTGAAAAAAAATCTTTTTGTTCTATTTGTTCTTTGGTTGTAATCAGTATTGCCTTTGTATTCGATTATTATTGTTTCACTTACAATACACATATTTACTAACAATACATATATCTCTCTTTTTTCACATTTCATACAATACAACAAAACAAAACACTAATTCAAAACAAATAATAACAGGCATCAAGATGGGGATGGGTACCAGCCCTAGTACACAATCGTGACGAGGTAACAATCAAGGGCATTACAGTCCTAAAGGTAACACTACGTGATGACCCCAACGCTGGAAATAACATGTCATCTGAAGGCACTTCACCCGCTAAACGTGCATCACTAAGTCCATTCGCAGACTCCGACTTACATCGTTCTACTGAAATATCAGGTGGTGATGGGTATTATGCAGATATTGAACCATTCGAAATAACATTAACTATTGATGTAGAATCAGCTGAACGTGATGAGTTGGATGATATTAAGATTCGAGATGTTGATACCTCCAATGTTGTCGGGGGAGTCGATGACTTGATTGGATTAACACATTTACATGAACCTGCTATATTACATGCATTACGATTACGATATGATAGTGATGTGATATATACAAGTACCGGTCCTATATTAATTGCTATTAATCCATTTAAAAGTATGCCAGTATATACTGATGAGGTTATGGAACAATATCGTATGCAGGGTGAACATGCCTTGGTTGATTTAAGTTCTAATAAAGAAGGGGCTGGTGGGAAGAAGAAGTCAAGTAGTAGTATTGAAACTAAAAAGTTACCACCCCATGCATACCTAACAGCCGATGATGCATACCGTGCCATGATACGTGGTATTGAAATGGGTATTGGCGGGGCGACACAACGTCGTGAAGCAAAGTCACGTGCCAAGAAGGCAGGACAGGAAGATTCTGAGGCACCCATGAATCAATCCATCCTCGTTTCAGGAGAGAGTGGAGCCGGTAAAACTGTCACTACCAAAATTGTCTTAAATTACTTTGCCATGTTAAGTAAGATTGCTGATCAAAAGGCCGGTACTCTAACAGCCGAGTCCGAGAATCAAGTTCGTGTTGAACAACAGGTGTTAGATTCCAATCCTATCCTTGAAGCGTTTGGTAATGCCCGAACTATCCGTAATGACAATTCTTCAAGATTTGGAAAGTATATTGATATACGATTCAATACCTCTGGTAAACTATGCGGAGCAACAATCGACACCTACCTACTTGAAAAAGTACGATTAATCCATCAAACAGAAGGTGAACGTAACTTTCATGTATTCTATCAATTCTTAGAAAGTGCGACAGAAGATGATCGTGATGAATACTTTTTAGGTGATATGGAATTAGAAGATTTTGCATTAGTTAATCAAAGTGGGACATATGATCGACGAGATTGTGTTAGTGATGTTGATATGCATACTGAGATGATGGATGCTATGGTAAGTTTAGTTTGTTTTGTGTGTCTAGTGTAGACCAGCCTCCGAGACCTTTGTGTAACAATGTCCTTCCCTCCTCCTCTAACTACGCCCAACCCCAACAACAGGCAATTATGGGATTCAATAGTGAAATGATCAAGGATATCATGCGTCTAGTCGTAGCCGTACTCTACGCAGGTAATATGACATTTACCGAAACGAACCGTGGTGAAACCTGTATCCTCGATGAGAACGAGGCATCCCTAGCCGTGGCCTCACTCCTTGGCGTATCGTACGAAAAGCTAGCCGCATCATTAACCTCAAGAGTATTATTCCTCAAGGAGGGTAACATTACCAAGGAACTTAATGCCAAACAAGCCTACAAGGCTACTGAGGCATTAATCAAGAGTATCTATGGTGCCAACTTTGATTACATTGTTAAGATTATTAATCTTAGTATTGTAAATGATGATGGTCCCAATAAGGATGCACGTGCTCCTCGTCGTGGTAAACCTGAAGCCTCAGCGTATATTGGTGTACTTGATATCTTTGGTTTTGAAACCTTCGAGGTTAATACCTTTGAACAATTGTGTATCAATTACACTAACGAGACATTACAACAACACTTCAACAAGCATGTTTTCAAGATGGAACAACAGGAGTATGAACGTGAGGGTATTCTATGGAAGTTTATTAGCTTCCCCGATAATCAAGATGTCTTGGATTTGATTGATATGAAACGTGTGGGTATCCTAGCCGTGTTGGATGAACAATGTGTCGTTGAGTGGGGTAGTGATGATAAGTTTGCACAGCAGTTGTACACTCGGTGTGGTCCACATGACCGATTCGAGGCTTCGCCACAGCAGAAGCCATACCGTAAGTTTAGCGTGGAGCATTATGCTGGATTGGTTGAGTATTCGACTGAGGAATGGGTTGAGAAGAATAAGGATCAATTGCCTGCTGCTAGTGTTGAGTTGTTAATGTCTTCTACCTTTGGACATGTTGGAAAGTTACAGGTATGTGTTTTGTTAATGTTTATATATGAGATATGTGTGCTTGCTTTTTGAATCATTATCTATACCACCTCTTTCTCACATCTTATGTCCTCACACTCTTTTACCTACTCTTTTACACAACCTAAACAGAAATTCTTACGAGCCGAGGGTGCGGGAGGACGCGGATCTGTTGCCATGAAGTCCGTGGGTGCCAAGTTTGCCGAGCAGCTACGTGACTTACGTCATCGTATCGATGCCACATCACCACATTACATCCGTTGTCTCAAGCCAAATGATGAACTCTTACCTGATGAGTTTGATCCCAAGCAGATTGTTGAACAGCTACGTTACTCGGGTGTGTTGGAGGCTGTCCGTGTTAGCCGTGCCGGATATCCCACTCGATACCCCCATGGACAGTTCATGTCTCGGTATTATATGTTGGGTGATCTTGGACAGGATGGTACGAAACGTAACAAGGATATGTTACAGCTTGTTAAGTTCATTTCCAAGCATGTTTGGGAGGCTGATTTGAGGAAGAATCAGGTTAGGGAGGCATTAGCTCGTGAGCAAATGATGGAGAAGAAGGTGAGTTTACTGACTTATTTTCGATTGAGGTTGCCCACATCCTGTTCTTCATTTTATATACACCCTCTCACAACTATACATCTATTCAATAACCCTTTCCCAACATAAAACACAGACACAAGGCAAGTCTGCCAGGTATCTCAGGAAGAAGTCGTCCGGTCAGCAGATCAATATTAAGAAGAAGAAGAGGTTGAATGCCCAGAGTAATATTGATATTCCCGATAATGAAGAGGACTTTGAGAGGCTTGATTTTGGTACTCGTTGTGCCGTAGCCGGTTTACAGTTGGGACGTACCAAGGTATTCTTACGCCGTGAGGCATTTGACCGCATTGAGAGTCTTCGTGTTGCCATCTTGGGAAGGTCTGCCAAAGTCATCCAAGCCAAGATTCGTGGAAGGGTACAACGTGCGCGCTACCTCCGTCTAAGGGCGGCAACAATCAAGTGCCAGGCCATGATCCGTTACTTCCTGGCCAACATTGAAATTATGAGGGTTAGGAAGAAGGAACGTCAGGAGCGCTGGGCTTCTACTACCATTCAGTTGGCCTACCGTAGGTACAAGTTCCGCAATTTGGGTGCTGCAAAGAAGAAGTTGCTTATCGATTCTGCCACTGTGATTCAGGCCTTTGTCCGTGGATCATTGGCCAGGCTTCATTTGGAAGATATCTGGGGATCTCGTAAGCGCAGTACCAGGTTGGGATTGGATGAACAAATCGCAGCAGCCGTTGCTGAACTTCCTCCACCTGAGCCTGTGGTCGTCGTCCGCACTGGCCCTACTATGGAAGAATTGGCCACGAAGGCCGACAAGACGAAGAAGCTCTTCCGTTACCTCAGGGAAGAACATTGGGATTCCGCCATTGCCCTCATCGAGGAGTACGAGACTCTCAAGTTGGCAGAGCAGCAAGAGGATGGAACTGGTATGTTGCCTTTACATTTTGTTGCTCAGCACAATCTTCACACCGTGTTCGATAAGATGTACAAGTTCTACCCCAAGGGTGAAGACGTGTTTGATTACGAGGGTCGCTTGCCCCTCCATGTTGCCGCAGAACAGGATGCACTCGTTCCTCTTAAGATTCTCCTTGCCAAGCATCCCGAAGGTGCCGACACAATGATGTTGAGGCCCACTGGTCGTTCGGGTGGAGGAATTCCCCTTCATGTTGCTTGCAGGATTAATGCATCTGGTGCCGTTATTACTGCTTTGCTATCCAACAACTTTAACTCCGCGAAGAAGTCAGATGCAAACGGTGACCTACCTGTTCATCTCTTACTTCGTAGTGGCACTACGGTATCGGGAGCTGTCGTTCAGGCTCTACTTGATACGTATCCCACTGCCGCCACAAGAGCTGATCAGTATGGTGATCTTCCATTGAGTGTTGCATTGAAACATAAGTGCAAGCCTGAGGTTGTCAAGACCCTGCTTATGCACAACCCTGATGCTGCAAAGGTTCAGAATGGTAGAGATGGTCACAGTCCTCTCTTTTTGGCATTCCAGAATCATGCCGACGACAAGACTATTCTTGGACTTATGAATCATGCACCTGACGTAAGTTTATCTTTGATGAAAGAATGAATTTGCTTTCCATGCCTGTTACAAGTTCATTTGCTCACTGATGGATCACTTTTTATTCACAATTCACACAGCTTATTGTGGCCACAGACAAGAGGACAGGAATGCTTCCTATTGAAATGGCAACAAGGATGAAGCACTCAACTACCATCGTCTATGATCTTCTCAAGCGTGATATGCCAATTGATATGAAAGAGAAGGCAGAGGCAAAGCTTGTGCCTCATCAGTACTCATGGAATCATCTAGTTTCCGATTCAAATGACATGTACCACGACGTTGTCGAGAAGGTGCTTCAGAACTGCAGCCAGCCTCAAGTCCTTGCCTTGGCACATGTTGAAAACAAGAAAGGAGAAGTCCTTTTGGCAACTGCCACTCCTCTCTGTAAGCATGTCTTCCGTGTCATGTTTAGGTTGTTCCACACTCTTGAAATTGTAGATCAAACACCTGCATTTGAGGACAAAGAAACTGGCACCCAGATCTTTTATGCTCTTCGCTTTACTCCTCCTGAAGAAAAGCCTGGGTACTTTACATCCTTGTACCAAGACGATAAGAGCAAGAATAGTCATGTTGAGGAATGGGATTCATTACCAGTTGAGGAAGACGAGGAGGTAATTACTCCAGAGGATCTTTCTGATATGGATCCAAAGGAGAAGTTGGAGTTTGTCCAAAATGAAAAGGGGGTTAAGGTCATTGCCAAGTTGACATCACGATCAGATATTGTTGATGCCGAGTTGTCAAAGAGGAAAGACTATGACCTTTCTCGTCATTATGTTCCTGCTATTCTTAGTGTACACCACACGATACAGAATGCTGCCTATTCCGAAGCCATGGCCGATCCTTCCTACTGTGTTACTATGGAGGCAGCTGACATTACAGCCGAGAATCTCATCCTCGATACGAGACGATCTGGTGGTGCGTTCCCCAAGGCCGATCTTAAGGGTATTGGAATGTCTCTTTTGCACCTCCATGAGCATGGCCTTGTACATGGTGACTTTGGTTCTCATAATACTGCCAAGTTTGGTGACCGGTGGAAGACTTTGGGCGTTAGGGGAAGTGTAGCCATTGGAGAGATGACTGATCCCAAGAGAGGTTTCTTCCAGCCACCCGAGGCTGTTAGTTTGGAGACAAGGAACGTCTCTCTAGGAGATCAGAATGTCGGAGCACAACTTGTACCTGTTGCTAGTGATCCCACGTATGACATTTGGGCCTATGGTGTAGTCTTCTACGAGGCAGTTGCTGGACTACCTCTATCTCCATACAGATCTCTTCATAAGGAGAAGCGTGCCTTGACCACTGCAGAGTTGTTCAAGGTTGGACAATGGGACGATCGTAGTCTCCGTAAGGCCTTGAGGCATATCGAAGATGAAACCACCAGGGATCTTGTGAAGAAGCTCTTGGATCCCAATCCTAATGCTCGTGCCCAATCCATGCGTGATGTTTTGGAGCATCGGTACTTTGGTATTGGTAAGCTTGCTGGAACAGCTCCTGTATTCGAACGGCCTGAGCTCGGTGCTTCTAGTGAAAGCAACACTGTTGATATCACTGCCTTTACGACTGATCACTTAAAGAATCGTCACAACATTGTTGCCGAAGCCGAATCAAATGCCAAGGTAGCCGCGGCCGCTGCAAAGACTGCCGAGAAGAAGGTTGCTTCCCCAAAGACTACTGTAGTTAAGAAGCCAACGCCTGCTCCTCCCAAGACAGTTTCACCACCTCCTGCGGCAGCTGCTGAGCCTGCTGTAATCAAGCCAGCACCTCAGGATATTCCTGCTTCTGCATCTACTGAATCTGCCGAACCAGTCGCTGCTGCTACTACAACGAAGAAGAAGTCGAAGTTTGGAATGAAATTTGGAAAGAAGAAGTAAGTTTAGGAGAAGAAGATAGTGTTGGGGCTAAACAACACTATCGTATTGTTTGTTGTACTCACAAGGGGATAATGTGAGATGTGAAATTTAGTAATTGTTGTGAACCAATATGAAGAAGTAGACTTAAACAGTAAACGTTATACATAATAGGAATATATCTTGTTATGTTATGAATGTAGCTACCCTCTCATCTATGTCAATCGTTAATGTGCCTTGAGTGAGAAAGGTTTGTCCCAAGACAACGATATATGGACTATATTCAATACTATCAAACCAATCTAAGTCAATTGGCTGAACATAGAACAGTCTTGGATCTTCTTCTACACTGCTTTTGATATTGCATGTTGTTATTCTCTTGCCTTTTGTTTGTTTCTGTTTAGATTTCTGAGTTAGATTCAAGGATACTGAAGTAAACTCGTCAACAGTAACACTAGCACTCCCCTTGCCTGACATGTACTGTTCAATGACGTCAGCAAAGTTTCGAATTAGCAAGCATCCTGTAAGGCCTGAGTCAAAGACGGCCACAATCGGTCTTTCAATTCTACTTCCGGTAAAGGCTTGTAAACTTTGTGAAGTTATAGATACGCCGTCAAATGTGATTGATTCTACTAAAACAGCGTAATGATCAACAAAATCCCCTACCGTTCTTAAATCAACAAGTTCCATCACAGATGTCGTTGCAGAAGGGATTAATGATTGTGTTGATAATGTCAATTCACGAGAAGGTCGTCCATCAAGAGAAAAAGATTTGATTCGATACTGTTTGTTCGTACTATCATCGGAAGCATCGTCACTTATTATGCACTCTTGATCTAAAAAGGTAGGTCTCGCCTCAGGAAATCTAGGTCTTCGATTTGGATTGTTATTACGTATAAGACCAAGTAGTGCAAGAGGTTCATACGCTCCTCCTCCAGTTGCCTCATTTGTTAAAGCCTCATCTAGCACTCCTACTACTCCAAAGGTAGACGAGTCAGTGATTTGCAATCGATCATCTCGAAATGAAAACTTTCCCAACTTCCAGTTGATATTACCCGTAACAGCACCATATACTTCTTCAGTAGGTGAGTACTTTGATTGAGATAGTAACAAACTAGAGTCATCGTTTGCAGCAGATGCAATGTTCATCATAATCTGTTCAAGAATGCCAGGTTTATTGTTATCATTTGATGAAGGTAATACCAAGTACGGACTTCCCGTATCAACTATTGCCTTGTATACTTCTAGTGATTTATCCGATGTAAATATAATTCTTACAGAGAATGTCCCACCAGATGATAATTCTAATGGAAGTGTAATGGTTATTGGTACAGTATCTTTCAATTCATCGACTTGCAAATTATTATCATTTGTGGGTATTGTTCTCAATGTTGACAACAAGTCCGTCTCTTTGGCAGATACAGAAGCAGCAGTGTATATTATTCCAACTGATGATATGGAAGATAAACATGCTCTACGGTCAGGTAGAGGAGGAAGGTTCTTGTTGCTTTGCAATAATTCGATATCGCCATTTGATGCATATGTTTTGTGTTGTAGATTCACATCATGTGCACTTGGAATAATGAAAAACGCTGATACTGATGATAACAACAAAGTATTGACACTATATAATAATAGCAAATAGTATAGACATATCCACTTATTATGAAACATCACAGCCAATACCATAGTACAACCACTCATCGACCATTATATCATCGATTCATAATTCATAGCCTTCATAGCTAGGGCTGTGTCTGCTGGCCACTTTAAAACCCCCATTGGCCAATACACTGGCCACTTTGGTACAAAAGTACGCAATACGGATACTTATCGGATACAAATATGGATATTATACCCATATATATGTCATTTATATCCAAATTGGCTGGCCACTTTGGCCAAAAATCTGGCCTCATTGGCCATTGGCCAGCAGACACAGTCCTAAATTCATAGCATACATGGGCAAGGTAGATTCTTAGGATCTGCTACTCAACAAGTGTTTACCTAAGCGATTCACTGACTTGATAGGTATGACCATGGGTAGTTTGTTGTAGACCTGATAGCTTTCATTGACCAAGGGAGAAGTCGTCTGCTGCTAATACATCTCAAAAGGGTCCTGTCGTTCCATCGTCTTCACTAGAGACCAACAGAATTAGTATATAGTATACTAGGTACACTAACAATTTTGCAAAGAGACATTTTGCAAAGACTTTTTGATAGACATGAAGGTCGAGGAAGAGAATGTACATCATGGGAGAATATTAAACCGGCGAGGATTATTACCCATAATTGCAGCACTGCTGTTCATGACAGGTACTGCTATTCATTATCAATACAATAACAATCGAGCTGCCAAAATAACCCCTTACAGTACAGTATTAGACCGACAATTAGAAGTAAGTTCAACAAATGGTGATAAGAAAACAAATCAAGCATATAATAGATTAGTACGGTTAGGTAAATACCTGGTACTAAACGATTTAAGGAAATTAAGAGTTGTCGTGTCCATGCCATTGATCATTATTGGTATATCTGCGGTGGATTGAGACTTCATCAACAAGCAGAAGAAGAGGATGGATACAATGTAATAGCGAATAATTGGGAAACAAACAAAGCACATAATAGACTTATACGTCATGGTGAGGAGTCTGGAACTGATCGATTTAGTCAGCTCAAGGCCTGTAGAGTACATGCCAGGACTTGGACCTAATAATCAATAGTAGATCTCTATGATTGATGTAGGTTGATGTGTTAAGGAGAAAAGATTAGGATATGTAAAAAGTAGTTAATGTAAAGTGTAGTTATATAAGTATAGTCGAGATAGATAAATCATATCTCTTAGTACGGGATACAGAAGATCTGCAACACTTTCCAAAACTTTAATCGGCCTATCCCCCCCTTTTAATCATTTAAGCAAACCCATCCGATCTCCAACCAGGTTCAATAACATCTAATATACTCATTAATTTGCCTGAATTTTGATATGCACTCTCTTCATTATCAAAGTCTTCCTTCGATGGAGAAGAACCTCTTCCTTCTATATTATCATCCATAGTTGGTAGATCTCTAAAAACACATCCACCTATAATGAATTCGTAGCATCTAAAATCTTTGGATGATCTTGTGGGTGGTTTCCGACATGCACTAATTGATTTGTAAAGGTTAGAACAATACAAAAAGAAAGGTAAAACAAAGTAACAAAGTAACAAACGAATTTCGACTCACATGACTCTTAATGGTATTGTATCTTTGTCATCAGTATCATCACTTACACACCCACTAACGAAGTTCCATTTAAACTTATATTCCAATACACTACCCTTTGCAATATTATTATATACATCTATACCATCTACTGATATTGTATACTTACCACTTGAAGATGCGCGTTCAGCGGTTTTGTGTAGATGAAGAAAGACAATAGTAACTCAAGTTAGTACATGCGGCTTGCAAAGGTAATCACATTAAGACAAACAAAGTTCAAACAAAGTATTCGAATGGTCGAGCCTTCATGTTTACACCATAACATAACTACAAAACAACACAAACTAGGACTTTCCTGTGTGTACTCCAAATTAGTTTTGTTTCGTGTTCACTACCATTATTCATTTGATACCGCCAGATTGCAACTCTTTTGCTTTGGGGTTTGTTCTTTCCTACATGTTCAACGTCAAAATCGATTTGATATATAATATCTGCTGCGGCTTTTTCTACTGACTCCTCTGTTTGTTGTTGTTGTTGTTGTTGTTGTTGTTGAACTTGTCGTTCGTCTATAATTTGTTCAAGATTGCTACTTGGACTTTGAAGCTCCTCGCTATTGCTACCGCGCTGATCAAAGGACAGGAGATCTACAGAGTCCAAGGATGTTGGAGAGAAGGATGGATTCGTCGAAGTCATCGTATTATTGTTTACTATAATATGTTTAACGACTTCACAAGTCAGTACATATTATCTTGATATCAATCTTGGAAAATTATTATGAGAGTATTAATGAGAGTGTCCACACAGAAATTGATGATGTTACCAGTCCACTATGATAGTAATGCACACTACAAAGCTACACATTCGTATATCGATATAATATTGAGTCTATTCACTAAATCATCTCTGAACACTCTTTCAATTGGTACTCTCAGTGACGGCATGAGAAAGAATGGTACCGAAGCCTCGAGCCCTAAAAAAATAGGCTATCTTTGAGGCTCTCTAACGAAGTGAATACTTGACGGAATTCGACCAAACTTGCTGCTATGTTGTTGAGAATGATCTCGTCTAGACGATGTGGTCATTGGTGTTTTAATTTATAATGGTTATCATTATCATCTGCAAGCCTTTTTTAGGCATTAGTTTTGGAGGGTTTCTCCTGAGGCTCCGTCGAGAAAAAAATTGTGACTTTTTTTGCGCGTAGAGTCACCATAATAAATAACACCTCATAGGTGATGTAAAATGATAATGTTAATGTGTGAATATTAAGAATATAATAACCGAATCATATAGACGAGATAAAAACCCACACCGCTGCAGCAACTATGATGTAATTCTGTCCAGTACTCGCTTCGTTAGAGCTGCTCAAAGTAGCACATTTGTCAAAATGTGTGAAAATGCACAAACTTTACGACCATCAACAACAACCTTCTAGTCGTCCTAGTACACCATCCTCACCATCTAGCGACTTATTATCATCTAAATAACACGATTAGTGGGTGTTTTCTATGTAGAAATACTCTTCTATTACGTCATGTGACATTTCAAGTTGTTGATGTGTTGATGGGTGAAAATTGATGGTATTGAGTAATAGTATACACAATAATGGATTAAATGGAGTACTGACACATCTATATAGTCTATTAGTTATCGGTTATATCGACTATGTTAGTGGTGGATTGGTTAGTTTGGTTGTGGTTGAGAGAGACGGTTGATATTGAGATGCAAATTGAATGTGTGAAATACACAATTTTGTCATTCATCAATCATCAGTTGGAATCGTTACAACTCAAACTTGAGGTCATCACCCCTTTCTATATCGCCTTCGGTACACATTTGCAACATTGCTGCGTCTGATACGTCGTCTTTACTTCATATCGTGTTGGATTAAGTTTGGTATCTGAATTTTATACTCAATTGGTAATTATACAAGAGAACGATTAAAACATGTAGTATGCCTACAGAAACTGGTCGGGTTGTTGTTGGGGTGTAGTAGGATCGATTGGGACAAGTTAGATCTTTCTACGACAATGGGAATATAGCTGACGAAGATCTACAATTTCATACAATATTGGCATGTTTTTTAATGTGGGGATTTCTCTTGTAGAAGCCAATCACAGCAGTTTAATATCAAATCAATACACGAATTCATTCATATGCACATGGTATAGACTTCGGGTGTACTTTAAAGTCCATAACAAAGACGATTGATGACTCTGAGTACAGAATAATTCATTTTTAGGTCGGGTCGGTCGTATACATTTTTATTGGTTAGTTGGTGCATCTTTGGACAGGGATTAGAAAGATACAGCTGTGAATTTCGATTCAGTAGTGTTTGAATGGCGATATGCAGCAATTGCAGAGTAGATTGGCAGTGTATATACATTGTAAACGACCTTCAATGCTTGAGGTTTGTGGAGACAGTTGACAGGATAAGTTCTACAATAATGGATGCGTAGCATCAATTCTATGATGCAAAGTGGTAGTCATTGGTTATGTAGGGATAAGACAACAATGTATAGAGGCGTTGGGACACTGAGAGTACAATCCAAGCTCTCTATACTGTGGATTGTGTTTTGTAGACACTGCATTCACACATGAGGTATGACGGTCTACAACGAGCAAAGTTGAGACATTACGATGCAACTCAATGCGTCCCTTGACCATTGGATAGTATAAGAAAGAAGTTTGGGGCTCATTGGTTTGATATAAACGCTACAACATGATGCTTGCTAGGCTTTAAAATTGGCTATATGGCTGCATTCAAGGAGCTATTACTTCAGAATTTGAGAGACTTATCATACAAACGAGGCAACTTTGAGACCGTACGAGAGTAGTAGAAAGGAGATATAGTGTGTGAAGGAAGAGCAGATAGACAGAATTGAATTGCTAGCCCAATCTTTCAAGGTTAATCACAGGTCATCCCAAAACTTGAATCACGTCTATCTTCACAGAAA
>Ga0075437_12518_pt1 | contig 16842 bp, 13 predicted proteins | sample MintriMetagenome_FD_74266 | JGI IMG/M metagenome (GOLD analysis project Ga0075437, IMG submission 74266) | Marine eukaryotic communities from Monterey Bay, USA to study complex ecological interactions - Minidiscus trioculatus and... | ecosystem: Environmental > Aquatic > Marine > Unclassified...
GTGCACTTATATCCATGTTTTCCAAGTCCATACCACCCATTAATGATTCCAAGTCGGCTAATCCACCACCACCACCTGCACCCTTCTTTTCAACAGCCATACGGTCAGCGGCCATTTTATTCAATTCCTCAAATGATGCAGCTCCTTTATTACGTCTGTTGCCTCCTACACCGAATTGCGCGTTTGTGGGCTATATTTTGTTATTGTTTGTTTTGTTGTGTTGTGCATATGATTTGGACGCCGCATTTCGAATGTATATATATGATAACGAGTAATAGATATGATGGCATAGAAGGACATTACGTACAATTGCAAAAGGTTATTAGATGATGATGTATGAAACGTGGAAATCAAACATATATACATCAATCTCTCAAGATATTGTTTAAACTCGATGCGACTTACCAATACCAAACCCAGACAAACCAGAGATGTCATACCCATCGCTTTGAATGTTCTTAGCACCATAGTTGTATATATTATTTGATTGTTATTAATGGAGGAGAAAGTTTACTTTGTATTGTGTGGATGGATGGCAGCAATGCAAATTTTCTCAAACTCGGAAAGATACCTAAACCTACACAAATGGATACCTCACTTGGGTATAGTAGATGTTAGATGAGGTGGAGTTTGGAGTTGAGTTGTATGCAATACCAAACAATCCTACGCCTTGCCATAGTATTCGTGGCTTTATTTGAATTCAGTATCAGTAGTAGTAGTGCAAGTAGTAACGATATAGACAAGAGTTGTATCGAATCTAGTGAACAAAATTGCAATACAAAAAATAACATCATTATGTCTGCATCCGATGACAAAAAGTATAAACAAGATGGCGATGAGGCACGTCAAATAGCACAATATCTACCCTACTTCCCATTCAAGGGTATTCCTCGATTCTATGATATTGGAGGCTTCCTCGAAAAGCCAGAAATATTTCAACAAATTGTTGATATATTCGTTGAAAGATATAATGAAATTGGTATTGATTCCATTGCTGGATTAGATGCACGTGGATTTATATTAGGCCCGCCTATTGCACTTGCAATGAAGAAACCTTTCATTATGATGCGCAAGAAGGGTAAGATGCCTAATTCTATATCATCAGACGAATATGATACGGAGTATGGTAAACGAAGTGGTATGACTGTACAACGTGATAAGATTAAGAAGGGTGATAGAGTATTAATTATTGATGATTTAGTTGCCACTGGGGGTACATTAAGTTCAGCAATTAACTTAGTGCATATGCTAGGCGGTGAAGTTGTGGAATGTGCATGTGTCGTTGAATTAAAGATGTTTATAGATCCACCCAAGGATAGTGGCTTGCCAAATCGAACAGAATTATTTACTAATCAAAAGATCCAACATGTACCTGTGTGGGGACTGATATCAGAAGATGTATTAACTAATGAGGCTAAATTACCAGAGGGATATGTGGATGATGGCGAGGAGCATTAGAAGTTAAAATGTTTGGATGTTATTGAAATGATAATGACGAAGTGAAACTACTTAAGTTTCAAGAAGACTTTTTATGGTATAGCGTGAAAGGCATATAAGTTAAGTTGCCTTGTCACAAGAAGTACTGTTTGCATGAGTAAAAGATACAATGTACTATAACGAACTTTGCTTCTTATATCCTTAATGTGTTTGAGTTTTAGATAATGCAAAGAAGATTATTATTAAAAAGATCACTATCTTCTATACGGTTGCAAGTTGTGGCTGAACTGCACCTGCAGCTTAATATAGAGCATCTCAAATTGGCAGAGAAGAAGATCAGGGGGTAGAGTTGTTAGGCACTGCCGTTGGGCTTCGTGACTTATGTATGATTTCACGTGTACCTGTCACGAAGTTTGCGTGATCGACCCCCATCATAATCGTGGCCACTCTAATAAGGCTTACTATTGATTACAATTAGATGAATATATTAGGATTATTCCTAATATTCAATACATTACTCTTCATAATAGCATTTGGTATATCGCTTGCAATACTATTTACCAAAAATCTCGACAACGACCTTCTCCAATTTCTTGATAGTCTCGATACCAACCCCAACTATTTATTTAGAGAAGTATCAGATATTGTATTTGGTATTGATATTGAACATATATTATTTGGTGTAGTTGTTATACTTGTTTCGTTGTATTATTATACTTGAAGAAAGTGTAGGTTAAGCGGCGTTAGTTGATAGAGAAGGTACACATCTTGTGCATCGAAAAATTATTGGACCAGCCATAAACACGATACCCCCTACAAAATAGACAAGTATAATACAGCATATACATAATGAGTAGTGACGAATTTGTACATGTTACAAATAATAAGCAACCAAAGGATGTGCCAATGGCAGCAAGTTCAACAGGAGGCTCTCAAACAGGTAATAATAATGGACAAGTCGGTTCGTTACGAGATCTCTTAGAGTCTTTAAAATTTGATATGAGTGGCACTAATAATAACAATACTAACACTAATAATGAAGGCGGGGGTGATTATATGAACGAAGGAGCTGATAATCAACAGCATCCTCAACAACAATACTTTCGTAGAACAACTGATAATGCAGAAGGTCCAGAGTATGACGATGAACAATCCGGACAGATATTTGGTGAAGATGATTCCAATCTTCATCAACAATCTTCAGAAGAACAACAACAGCGTCGGCAATATTCAAATGTAGATGGTACCGATGATGAACAATTTAATAATAATAGAACACAAAGTAGCAGTACAGATAATGAACAGCATCATCCATACTCCAACAATACAAACAATAATAATACATCAGATGATGAATCACAATATACTACATCATCATCTGAATCAAATAAATCATATAAAGAAGCTGGTTATTCCAATGAGGAAGATTATCTATTCGATCAATATGGAGGTATAGGTGGCACGTCTGAAGAACGTGCTGAATTAGCCGAGGCATTATTACATACCTTAAATGTAGGACCAATGGCGGATGATTTATTCTATGAAGAGGTGGCCATGTGTTTCTTGAGATGTAGAGAACGGCATCGTATGAGAATGCGGAGAGAGGAGTTACGAGAGAGGAAGAGGGCTAAACGGAGAGAAAAGAAGAGGGCAAAGAGAAGAGCTGCTTCTGAAAATAGAGATAGACAACAACAGCAAAGTGTTGGTGGTGTTGGTGCTAGTATGAAAACTGTGCATAAGGGACAACCGACACGACAACAGCAGCCGACTAGTGGTGAGGAGGAAGGTGATGTTAATGAACGCATGTCACGATTGAATATGAGAGAGGCACGTCGTGCCGCTTCTGCCCAGTTTACGAATAATGGCGTTGAATCACAATCTGAATATGAGCATAATGAAGAAGACGATGATGATGATGCAGAATCTGATTATTCAGTAGATTTAACAAGAATCTCAGAGGGTATGGGGAATGTTAATGTTGAATCTGATTATGAAGGTAAACAAGGACGTAGTAGACGATCGAAACCTAAGCCAAGACGATCTCGTGCCAATACAGATAAAACAACCGACACTGAGGAAAATATACATGCTGATGATGACTTATCAGCACCATCTACACCAATGAGTTCAGACGCTGAAAAGGATGATGATAGTTTCATGGGAGGTGGACACAATACAGGCGAAAGTGGTACAGACTTTAATGATTCAGAACCTGTAATGATGGGAGGAGGACGTACTAGTGAAGAAGACTTGGATGATAATGAAGATGAGGATACTGCCTATGGTGTTTATAAATCACATTATAATGATGATAATGAAGAAGATGAAGAAGATGGCGAGGATGATAATGTGAATAAGGTACCAGAAGATCCAGTATTTCGTGTCAATCTCAAGAGTAATGGTGCTACTACTGGTGCTGGGAAGAAGGGACGGAAGAAGAATAGCAAGTTTCCTCCACCACCTCCGCCACCCCCTCCTCCCCCGCCTAGGGCTAGTAGTAATGCTGCAAGTATGGGAGAGGCACCAATGGATGTAGATGCTGATACCTCAGGAGAGCAACAACAACCCTCATGGGAGGAAAAGATTGCACGTGGGGCAAGAGTAGCAGCTGATGCGGCATCTGCATTGCATAATGATCATCCATCACTCCGTCGAGAGTTTAGTATTGGTCAGAACATTGCCTCTGACAATGAAGGACCTCGCGGTGGTAAGGGAAGTCGTAAAAATCGTAACACAGCAGCAGTCCCAAACATGGGAGGATTTCAACAGCAGCAGCAGCAACAACAACAACAACAACCCATGTATGGTTTTGGTATGCAAGTTGAACATGAAGATCAGTTAGATGCATCGACAATATCACCAGATGAGGATGATGAGAATACGAATATCAAGCGTCAACGGGTTGCAACATTACGTGATGAAGGACGTTCATACTACATTAATGGTGCATATAGGGAGAGCGTACTATGTTACACTGAGGCTATCGGGGTACATACTGACAACTTTCAATATACATCATCGAATAATGATGATACACTAGCTGCCTTGTATGGTAATCGTGCCGCGGCACTAATGATGACGGGAGCATATGAAGGTGCCTCTGCAGATTGTGAACGTGCCTTATCATGTACAGAACTCACCTCCACAACTGGAGTAGAGAGCGGTCCAGCCTTCAAGTCCAAGATACTCTGTAGAATGGCACGCGCCTTACTTAAAGCTGGTAGTATATGGGATGCAGACAAGGCATTCAATAATAGTATCCAAAGTGCCAAGGATGCGTTGTCAATCGTTGGAGCATCAGCTGCCGCGTCAAATATTGCCGAGGGTACTGAAGAGACTCGTAGTATGGAAAAGATATTGAATCAAAGTATTACTGATGCAACACTGGGATTGTCGGATGTAAAACGTTATAGAGATGCTGCTGAAAGTGCCAAACAAATACAAATGAACAAGGGTGTAAGTGCCGCAGCTGATAGAAGGAACAACGTTCAACTGTTAATGTATATCAACTCGGCTCTTAGTGTTAGCCCTGGCAGTATGGATTTACACGAACAGAAGATTAATGCATTGGCATCACTCAAACGATGGGCGGAGTTGGGTAATCACTGTGAACGTCTAGCGGCCGAAATGGTCAAGATTGATGGTCTGTTCAAGGATGATTTGGCATCATTGAATCCATTTCCAGATGTTCGACCTGCATCTTCTTTAAAGCCAGATTTCTTTGAACGCAATTCGGACGATTTATCTGACCCGGTATCATTGAGAATCTTAAGTCCAAAGGCTGTATGTGATGCTGTGATACGTCTACCCAATGGGATACTGCCATTATACTTACGCTCACTACGACTAGAAGAAAGATATACTGAAGCAGCCAAGGCAGGAGCTACAATTGAAACACACATGAGTAATAGCAAGCATAAGGGTGATAGAGGTAACGTATCCATGGCCTGGCTGTCAAGTGAGAGGGATAGGCTGCGTCGAACAATGTCATGGAAGGAGAAGGGAGATACATTGTTTCGTAATGGAGATTATGAACGAGCTGCCGAGAAGTATGCACTTTGTTTAACCATTGACAATGATGGAAGTACACCCGAGAATGAAGATTCTGGTGGAAGATTACATGCCGTACTTCACTGTAACCGTGCCGCATGTTTAATGGCACTGAAGAAGTACCGTGAGGCTGTCAAGGAATGTACTGCTGCCCTTCGTATACATACGCATTACATGAAGGCTATGCTTCGTCGTGGTCGGTGCTTTGCTCGGATACGTCAATATCAAGAGGCGATTGCTGAGTATGAGCGTTATATTCAATTAGTCCAAGAGGCACGTCGCTCACCTCAGAATGCAGCCAACAGTAACGCAGCATGTACATTTGATCGTCCTATTGACATCACCGAAGCGGAGTATTCGAAGGCTAAGCAAGAGTTGGCAGATGTACGAAAGTCTATGCGTCATGCAGCTGCAAATGATCAAGCACAACGCAAGAAGCAGCGTGATGCCCAGTTCAACTTTAACAAGAACTTCAAGGCGGCTGCAAATGATGCCGCGAGACGTCAACGACAGGAGGCACCTCCCGGTAGAAGTGATAATGCGTACAATAGAAAGAAGCAGTGGGATGCTGGTAATACAGGAGGAGGGCCTCAACCACATCGTTGGGATACTTTTGGTGGCAGTTCACCTAAAACGAGAGGCTCGAGGAGTAAGAGGGAGCCACCGGCTGGAGGTAAACCGAGCAGTGGTCCTAGCGCATCACGAAGGAATCATAATCGAACACACAACCAACAGCAGCAGCATCCACCTGCAGCCGCTAAACCAGATCCAAATGATCACTATCATGTCCTGGGGTTGAACCACACAGCCTCATCAGCTGAGATTAAGAAGGCCTATCATAAGATGGCTTTGAAGTACCATCCAGATAAGAATTCAGATGAGGGTGCAGCAGACATCTTCCGACGAGTTAAGTTGGCGTACGAAGTGTTGGGAAATGATCAATCAAGGATTGCTTATGATGCTCAACGGCGTGGTAGAAGATAGACAATGTGCTCAACTAACGTCTTTTTTAACCATAAAACAAAGAGACGAGACTTACAACCAAACTTTACTTTACAACATACAAGGAGAGACCTTTACAACTATACCAACAGAGATGAAGCTACAATCACAAGCACAGATGATAATATGAGTCCAAGTCTACTGTTTGAAGAGTTCGTGTCGGAATCAAGAGCCTTCATATCTTTTGAAGCTTCCACATGATTACGATGGGTCATATCAGAAGTCTTTCCTTGAATCTTGATATAATCTATCAGCACTTCCTCATCAGCTTCATCACCTTCTACACTGATGCTAATCACCAAACTATCAGCATCTGGAGCCGTGAAATGAATACTCATGTCTTCGTACCATTTACGCTCTGCAAAATAACCGCCACCCCAACACTTTTCTCCTGTGATTGTACCACCGTTCAAACCATACTTAAGACAAAGATTATCAGATGGATCTAGTGTAGTCGCAACATAGGCTGAAAGAGTCACTTTGTACTCATTGAAAGGACTGGCATCAAGAGACAACTCGTTTGTCTTCACTATCGAGCTTCCTCCGGCTCCGCCGTGTATCCTTACTACACCCGCTCTTTTCTTATCACCTTCTAATGCAGAGACATAATGTGTTGCTTTGTCTTGAATGGAGAGAAGGCCGAACTCGTCATAGAAGTTGTCTTCAAGAATAGAAACATATCCACCAGTGCTTTCTAGCCCATCAAAGTTCAAGACATTATTATCATTAGCAGCTTGAGTAGTAGCCGGAGTTGTACTGGTAGCTAAAGGAGGGATTGTAGTAGTTGTTGCTGGAGTCGTTGATTGAGTCTGAGTATAAGTACCAGTACCATCGCAATCAAATGATAAAGGAGGATTGTCTGTTGTGCAAACATTATCTTTGATCCACCTGTAATGCGCTGATATTCGTGCATAAACACCAGGAAACTCGGGATGTGCGCTTTGTGAAGAAAAGATAGCAATGAGTGAGCAAAGACAAGAACTGCTCCTCCAATATCAGCAACAAAACTCACCAACCATAACCCCAACTGACGACAGCTACTTGAGTATCATTTCCATCATCAGATCTGATGACTAAGGGTCCTCCACTATCACCTATCAAAATGGAGAAAGAGAGTTAGTTGATTGTCCATCAGAACATTATCAATAAACATGGGCATGGCGACTTACCTTGACAACTGTCTTCTCCAACATCTGCCGCGCATAACATGTTGTCGCTGATCATGTTACTGTAACTACCCATCTGTCCACCGAATGACATGCCAAACATCTCGAATCCTCCGATTGTACCAGTGGAAGCTTCACATTCTGACTTAGATACTGTATATACTTCTGTATGTTGGAGAATCGGTGCTAATCTACTTGCACTAGAAGGGTCTGTGTCTCCATAGCCCATTGTTGTCACAGCCGTATCTCCACCGATAAAGTCTGGGTTAACATTTACAATAGTACCTTCAGTCGAATCACTCTCGAGAAGTATCAACATGAGATCATTATCAGTATTTTGGGCATTATAGTTTGGGTGAGGATACTGGCCCTTTACTCTAATCTCTTCTCCATCATCTGTATTCCTTAAGTCATGACGGCCAATAACAACCTTGATATTCGAACTATACTGTTGTCTACAGTGAGCTGCACTTAGTACAACCTGTGGGTGAGAGTGATATACTGTGAGAGGATTCAAAGACATTGGATGTATAAATGAATGAACAGCTTTATACTTACATTTGGAGCGATCAACGACCCGCCACAGTAGTGACCATAGGAATCTTGTAGTGATACAGCATAGTTATAACGTCCATCTTCTGCATTGGTACCTCCAATAACACGAGTATCTTCGTTTAGACTTCGTCGAAGGGATGTTGCAGCCGCTGAAACAGTAGCACATATCTGTGATAATACTAAAGCTTTGGTTATGTTCATATTGTGATGTTGTATATGTTATTGTACTGTCTGCCTCTTTTACTGAATTATGGCCCAATGTGATAAGGAGGATACACACAATGTACTTTTGACAAGATAAGATGTACACGGCTGACAAAGAATGAGCTGGCATTGGCTGTGAGCAACAACGGAGATAAGTGGGTTCAGTTTCACACGAATCATTCTCTTTAAGGTCAATACGTAGTTCCCCCATTAAACTGAAGAACACCCCTTGACAAAGGTAAAGGTGTTTTTTTATGTGTTGTTATGGCGGTGGAATAATTAGAATAGTAGGATCGTTGGCCTGCAATTGCATAAGAAAAGGTGCAATCATAAGCATATCAAATTGGTTTGCAACGAAGCTTTAAAGTTGTATTCTAGGATACCTCGATCTATTGCACACCTCTCACCTCCTGCATCTACATACCACAAACAAAGAAGATGGGTCGAAACAAAGGTAAACAATGTGGAGAATTCGATAGGAAATGTCAAAATGCTCATCATAGACATACGGTCTATATCGATCGTGTCTCTGAAGCAAACAGATATCGTAACCCTATGCAGATTGGTAGCGGACAGGGATATAGAAATGATGCACCTTGTAGTAATAATAATATTATAGACAGAAGCAGTGGATATTGGCATAGAGATGGGAGTTCATATGGAGGAGGAGATAAGTGGTCATCAATATTTTCTTCATCTAATAGATCATCCACTTCTAGTACAAGCATACAAAGTAGTAGTAGAAGTATTGTAGCAGCAACAATGGGACTTTCTCATCTCAGACATCTATTAGAAGATCGTCAAATAGAAGATAGAGTTCATGATAGACAACATCGATTGAGACTGCAAAGATCGCGGTTATTGATTGAATCTTACAATAATGACATTATGCAAAAGAGTACATCTACAAAATCAATAGAAGATAGACATGAAGCTGGTTGGTTACTATCTTATGATAAAGATCAAACACAACAAAATACAACAAATAGTATCCCATCTTTACAAAAACTTGCAACACAACAACTTGGACCGATATTACCAATATACTGTGCATCACTTGGAAATGAATTTGTTGGAGAAGCATTAAAATCAGTTTCAGCAGACATTCTTTCGCAATTATCAATATCATTAGCTAAAAACAATTATCATCCAACTGATGGAGTTGTGAAGGCATTAGCACATTCAGGCGTCTTGTCGGAAGTAGTATTGAGAGGAGCACCACTACCTTCTTTAAGCGATGGAACAAGTGACCATGATGAGGAAGAATGTAATGATGATGCAAGATGGCTGGGTGATAGCGGTATTCTATCGTTGTGTCCAAAGATATTGCCTACCGAAAATATAGATGGGGATATATCTCCTAGTATAGACTATGATAGTGATACTTCATCTCATGAACATGATGATTGGGAAAGGATTGACTTTGATATTGGACTCAACACAAGGATGACGGGGTGCTTTCATCTTAAAAGACTCGAGCTCATTGACATACCACTTCGCCAATACAGTAGTGGTGAATCTCATTTAAGAGGTGGGATATCAATTCAAGCACTTCGAGAAGTTTTGAGATCTTGCTCAAACATTACACATTTGAGTTTGAGTGGATGCTTCATGAATTGGGAGACGGAATGCTTATCATCTGTTCTTCCAGAAGAATCAGACAAGATAAACATGTTTCTTGGTGGCAACCCAAGTCTAACTTCATTGACTCAATCTATCAAAACGTTGGGTAAGCTCAACCAGAGTGACAGCGAGGTTAAACATCTACTTCCACAGTTACTGTTTCATCAAATGTTTGAGAATAATGATAAGCAGAATGGGATTTCAGGATTAGCAGATCTGTTACCAGAATTAGAAGTGCTCGATCTATCTGATTGTAGTTGGATATCGCCTGTTATGATGATTCAATTTCTTCTTAAGGTATGGGAACGTTCTATCACCACTAATAGTGATGATAGTATTAGTTCTAAAGAGAGTATATGGGAAGAGAAAGAATGTTGTGATGAAGATGTTAATTCATCAATCAATACTAGTCGGGATCAAATTACAGCGGTAATTATCCCCTCACTCAAATATATCAACATAAGAGGATGCACTGGACTACTGCCAGAATCTTCATCGTTGCCATCATGGATAGATGAATGGCGAGGGTATGGGCTCTTTAATGGAATAGAAGTATCAACTAATCGTCATGAGCGGAAAGAAATGGTAAATTAGATGTCCATTCCTAGATAGCATTCCTAAACATCATATCCATTATTACTACATCCAAAGATGGAATACAGACTCTAACTCAACATCCCCTTTCTCCAAGAGTTCTTTACCCTTTCCTTCACTAAGTCCTTTGACAAATGCCAATACTATCTGTTTCTCGCTAAAGTATTTAGATACTGTCTGCCCCTCGGTTAATCTCCACGCAGTAAGTTGTACCTTCTTTTTGTAGTTCTCCATCTCGCCATCCTCGTCCATATCTTCCTCTGATACCAAACAGCTAGAGAATAATATTCCTCCATCCTGTGATCCTTTCTCTGCCGTCTTTTTGCGCAAGAATGTAACTTTGAGGCCAACATTACTATCAGTCGGTACAACTAATGATCGAGATGCTGATGTATCAATCTTCACTGGTAAGTATGTAAGTGGTTGTACAGGTAACACAGCAGCAAAAGGAAAGCTTTTTGTATAGTATTGTATCGCTGATAATGCCGCACTACCTTTGTCATCATCATTATTATGTTCATATGAAAAGTTTATTCTAAGAATAGTTTCATCCAGTTTTTCATTAAAAACATCATACTTGTCATTGTCATCTGATGATGTCCTCAGTATTATTTTGGTATACCGAGGTATAGAACTTTGAAAAGCAGCAACTTCTGAATATATAAAGAGGTATAATATTGAAAGTAGGAGATTCATTGCAATGATATGGAGAGGAAATAGGGAGTGTTATTTGTTATGTTATACTCAGACGCGAGAGTGATACTGAGAAAAAAAGGATTAAGGATACCGCCGATCATCACTCATATTTCATTATTTCATGGTCCAACCAAATAGCGAAGGCAAATTGGCGTTATAATTAGGTATGATATATAACTGAGGTATACCTGTGCAGCATTAAAATTATCATATAATTTGCAATGAATAGCAGGGGTCAAGAGTCTCCTCGGCGGCGACTTAATTTCAATAGAACGAAACATGAAGGTGCACCATTCGATAACCAGCCTTCATATAGTTATAGTGATGATTCACCATATCGATTTTCATCACCACCAGTAACAACACCTTTAAAAACACCTATACGAAATGGAGTAAATGTTGGATATGATGAACAACATATGGAATCATTGAAGGAGGCATTGAAATTAGAAGTTAAGAGAAGTATGGCTGCAGAAAAGAAGGTAGCTCATCTATTGCAACAACTTGATATAGACGTACCAGCGAGTGATACAATTAGAGAGCTATTAGAACAGGCAACCAAGTTGATATCAGAAAATACACCTACTAGTAATGCCACATCTAATGATACAACAACCAATACTGAAGAAAAGATGCATGAATATTATGAGTTAGTATCGGCATTCTGCGCTGAACAAGAAAGTCACAGTGAATTAGATGGTGAAGAAATGATGTGTAGAGCTGATGTACTTTGGTTACTTCAGGAGTTGAAGTGGAGATATGAAGAGATACTGAATGGTTTTATGAATGACGAAAGCTCAAGAAAGAAGACTAGTTCTCAACTTGATACATCAGAGTGGAAAGAGTGTATGAAAGGTTTGGTAGATGTACTCAACAAATCAATGAATGCTACTCCATCGAAGAACAATCACAATACAAAAGATCTTCAAAATAATATATCATCGCATAATCAACATGCTTTAGAATCAAAGCTAAAAGAGCAAAACAAGTATATATCGCAAATGCAAAGGGATAAACAATGGATAGATGAAGAGAAGCAAAGACTTACGTTAAGTAAAGACGGAACTGACGCAAGGATACGATACCTAGAGGGAATGCTGTATTCATTACAAACTCAATTAAATGATTCAAAACAATATCAAGATAGTAAAATTGGTTGCAATGGTAGTCCAACACGCAACAACAAGGCACATGTAAAGAAGAGATCGGAGAAGTCACCGCCGCCTGTTTACATGCGTGACCTTTCTCATGCCGTCTATGATGTAGATATTGGCATAAAGCATGATACAACCACATCCAAAACTAAGACATCAACAGCAGACATAACAACAACTAAAGACAACAGTACTGAGCTCACAATGTTGAGAGAACAAGTAGCATCTCTAAGTGCTTCTCTTGCCGAATCAGAAACTAAAAGAGCAGACTTAATAGAAGACTTTCAAATGGAGAGGAAACAATACATGACACAATATAAACAAATGAGTGAACTTCTTAAGGAAATAATGGCAGGCAAACAATCTTAGGTTTATAGAGAAAGGTAGCCTCTCTGATTAGATGGTTATCTTCCCTTCAACTTGAGCTTCCACGTATCTACGAATCATCTTCCCAGTTGATGTAATATCAAACTTGGGCTCTTCGTTATCATTACAGACAGGAACAATGCCTTGACCAGGAGTTGTTTGACCCTGGACCAAGAAGTAGCCAAAACTTACTCGATCTTTCTCAGCTTTGTTTGAGACTCGATGAATGTTGTCTGTGAACAGACCATTAGACCATATGTGCATTACTTGACCCACGGTGATATGGAGTTCTGCCTTTTCTTTGTTAATTGGAACTTTAACCCATCGACCATCTCGAATCTCTTCTAGACCGGCGGCATTGCCAGAAATAATAGTCAAAGTTCCGAAGTCGGAATGAGGACTTAACCTTGTGGAGTTATCGTATATGTCAGGCATTGCTGGGTAACGATGAACTCTCAAAGCACCACCATTCGAGCCATCGGCTTCATGAAGGTATGTCTCTGGAAGATCAACTCCCTTAGCCAAACTGAGTGCTGCAGTGAAAATTTTAGACAGAGCTATGTCTATTGGCTGTAGCTGTTCATGAAATCGTTAAACGGATTCTGAAAGTATGATGGGGCTTCAATATTCTCTGGGTGTTTGGGTGGATATATCAAACCGTAAATCTCTCTCAAATCTCCTTTCGATTCAAGTTTATCTTCTGTTTTATAGATGTTGGAGCCAAGCTTCTCTTGCTGTATTGCAGTGTACCCTGCGAATGCATTGCCAACTGATTTATGTTGTTGCTTCTCTTCTATTTTCTGGTCAAAGAACTGCTGTGATGAGGTGACAATCTGGTCCAGAAGCTCAACTGAAACATTGTGACCAATAATATTGAATGAACCACTGGACATGGCTTGAGATAATACTTGCTGAGTAACTTCAAGCCTGTCTTCTGCAGTATAAGATGTTGGATCTACCCATGGGCCGATATCAATCGACGAATACCTTGCTGGGTAGGGTATTGCCTCGTGAGAGAAGGAATTAGCCATGTCTACAGCTTGATGGGTCTTCACATCAAAGTACTCGTGCGGATTTGATATGACTTTGGATGCAGCAGCAGCTACTGTTCCCCTAGCAATGAGAAATGGTGCTAAGAGGGATGGAAATCTTGATACAAGAGATGACATTACTTTATTGTTACAACTCGTGAAGTTATTAGTTGTCTTTACTGTGATGATTGATTGATTTTACTTATGGGTTTGCAGTGTGTTGAGTGAATTTATGAGAGAGAGAATCGAGCAATATTGAATCTTGAGCCATAATTGCATACATCAAGCTTCTTGGTGGTAAAGTATTAACACTCAAGATTGTATGATTGGATAAGCTCTGAGCTGTATGCCGAAAGTAAGACAAGACAAAAGGCAGGAATAACGCTGTGCATGAAGAGATTGAGGACCGAGGATACCAAACGGTATCTTTTCAAAATTTGTGAAGGCTAGGAGTTTGTGTGTCACTGCTTCAAGCAAGCCCTCCAATGAGAAATGAGAGCGTCTATAAGGATGATGCGAACACTAAACTTCAAGTTGGCATCAATTGGGAGCTCTGATATCTGTGTCATATTTATCAAGACGATGAAGCTAACTACCGCAATAATATTATATACTTTTAGTATAGCATCTTCCGCCAAGGAACCCTGGGCAAAAGGAGTCAGAGGACGTCACAGAAACAAAGTTGCAATAGTAGGTGCTGGAGTAAGTGGCCTTACAGCTGCAACCGAGTTGGAAAAGTTAGGGTATAAAGTAACAGTCTTCGAAGCACTTGATAGAGTGGGTGGAAAAGTTGAAACGATCGATTTTGATCAAGGGTTCAGCATAATGCAAGCAATGGATCTAAACGAAGAAGAGACTGTTGATGTTGAGCGTGCTTGTGGAGGCACGACACCAAATGAGCTAGGTGCTGTCTATGTTTCCCAGGGCTCACTCCCTACGATATACGCTGACAACCTTGGGGTTCTCAATTTCCCTACCAAAGTTACTAACTCAATTGCTGTTGATACAGGAGAGCAGACTCTTTTTCTAAGTACTGGGGAGTATCTTGGTTTTCTTGCTAAACAAGCTAATCCTCATGCTTCAGATTTGGATCTTCTGCAAATCATTGGACAGCAGGTAACCAATGTACAGGAAGTAATCACCGAGTTTGGAAAGTATCTCTTTTCATCAACACTTGTTGGTCAATCTGATACTGACCTAGCCTTGTCGACAGTTGAGTTTGGAATCAAATATGACATTTCTCTTTACATTGAAGCTATTCGACCTGTCATTTCTGGTTATGGATATAGCTACTTTGAAGAAGTTCCAGCTGCAAGCTCCATGAAGTTGATAGCATTGTTTGCACAACAACCAGACCCATTTGTTGCCTTTCCTTGCGGCTTCCAAACATTGCCTGAAGCGATGGCAAACCAACTCCACCAAAAGGTCAAACTAAATTCTCCTATTACCAAGATTAAGCAGGATGAAGATGGTAGGCTTCGAATCACATACCTAAAACGCAATAGGAAGGAGAAAGAAGAATGTTTTGACTATGCTATTATCTCAACGACTCTAAACCTTGTTCCTGGCTTCATGGATCTAGATCAGGAAACAACAGACTTATTCAACAAGCTTGAAGTCCGTCGATTCGTGAGCAGTATTGTCAAATATAAGCCTATCAGTGATAGAACTGGAGCAGATATCCTGTTCTTTGCAAATGCGGGATATCTGTCGGGAATCGATAGTTTGTCTCTTGCAGTAACCGACAATTTGGGAACCACGGGTGATTTGGCATACCAGCGTGGAGACTATTCAAGCACGCTTCAAGATCTTGAACAATCACTCAAGGATGGCATCATGGATTCTTTTGGGTTTGACACTGAAGTCTTCTTGCAGCGTGACTGGCAAAATTACTACCCTACTGTCACCCCTGATGACTTTGCTCTTGGCTTCTTTAACGAGATGGAGGCACTTCAAGGTGTAGGTGCAGTTTACTACACTGGTGGACAATTTAGTTTTGATGTAGTAACTGAATCTATGACACATGCAAAGGAACTTGTGGAACGAATGTTTGAACAACTCTAGATCTCTTGGATATTGGTGACAGTCTTGTAATGTAGGAAGAGTAGTTGAGAGAAGAATGAATACTTGCCATTACTTTACAAGTTACATATAATATCTGTCATCTGCCTACCTAATAGGTATCGTTCATAAGGAAATCAAACTTGACAGGGCCGACAACATCATTTCCACTCTCGTCCAAGACGTATGCATCAATTCCTGTGCCCCATTCATACAAGTCAATAGGCCAACTTGACCCTGACATCTGTTGCATAGTCTCAGAACTAAATGTTACCGAGCCTGTAGTAGAACCATCAACTGTACTTGTGGAACAGCCACCTTCACCTGAGCACAGGGGCAGTGAGACAATGGGCTCGAGGTTCTCCACATGGGCCATTCTCATGTAGAAACCAATTTTATACTTTGTCAAATCATCTTCGGGTCTATCGTTTACAATATTGAAATTGAATGATACCTCTTCATCTTCTCGATACTTGTCCTTATTACATGTCATTGTGCTACAGCAGACCTCGTCATCTTCTTCGGTCTCCTCCTCTTTTGTAGAAGTGGCTATTACTTTGTCTTCTACTTCTTCTTCAACTTGAGAAGTCTTGTGGAATGAACTTGATTGAGGAATGGCACTGCTGGACATCTCAAGTCCATTGCCTTTCACAATTTTCTTGTTCACCTCCTTTGCAGTAGTCTCTACTACTTCCTTCTCCTTGATAGCATCCTTCTTGATTTGCATTAGAGACTTGACATTACTACTTGACTTGGCAGTAGAAGAAGAAACTAATCCATTCTTCTTCTTAAACCTTTCGAGACTCTTGTCCTTCTTTGCAGTACTTGATTCAGTAGCGGCTACTTCCTCTTGACTCTTGATGTAGAATTCGAATGGACCAATAGCGGCGGCTCCTTGTTCGT
>Ga0075437_11274_pt1 | contig 16760 bp, 12 predicted proteins | sample MintriMetagenome_FD_74266 | JGI IMG/M metagenome (GOLD analysis project Ga0075437, IMG submission 74266) | Marine eukaryotic communities from Monterey Bay, USA to study complex ecological interactions - Minidiscus trioculatus and... | ecosystem: Environmental > Aquatic > Marine > Unclassified...
CATTGACAATTATTGGACATGTCAAGACTGTGGTAGTTCTCCGGAATCGAATAATGATACCTCAATAACTACTGCAACATGTCAACCACTCAAACGAAGAGGAAGGTGTCGTCCATTTCCAACATATTTAGATTCTTCGTCATCATACTCTGCACAAGATAGTAATAAAATACCACGTGTATATACTTCTTATAGTCCTTATACACGCCAAAAGTCAGTGGTTGTATTATAGTGATGCAAGAGTTGTGGATATACCACGTTTGGTACGTGAAATATCAGATGAGGAAGTGAAACGTCGTCAAATTCGTTGTAATGAATTGACTACTGTCATCTTTGGTAGTATGGATGATCATGACGACGACGAATTCTACCACAAGCAATTGTTTACTGTTGCAATGATGGTATGGCATGCTCGAATTAATAGTGCTTTGAAACATCAAGGTGATGTTGCTGATAATTTGAACATTAAGAATTAGTAGTGCATCAATTAGAAACAATCATCATACAAGAAAGGATATCTTAGGATACATCTCATTGTTGATATTGGCTTCGACCTTTGCAATAGCCACACATGCTTATAGTGTTCATTAAATAGATTCACACATTGTGAATATGTTCTATTTTAAGGTATTACATCTCATACCTCATCTACACTAAAGACTCAGCAGACAACGAAGCCCCAATGCCAATAATGAAACCACTCTCGAACCATCTTTTGTACTCATACTTTCATATCGTCTTTCATATCATCTTCATTATCAGAATCATCATGTTGTGGTAGTGCTGCTAATGATAATTTCAAATCCTTCAATGCAGGGATGTGTTGTATCATCAGTTCAATGTTTTGAGAGTTGACTTTCATAGTTTGTGTCTGTAACATATCTTTCCTCTCTAGTCTTTGCACTTTACTCTGTAGTCTACGAATGATCATCTCCGACAAGTCACCATCTTCTTCGTCGCCATCGTCGAGCGACATGCTTTTTACCCAACCGGCATTGATAACCTCCAAGATATCGTATAGTAACTCATCAATATCCATGATGAATAGAATGATGACCGAGTTTGCAATAATCTCCGTATTACCTACACAAACAAGAAAAAGAGCGGAATGGAAATGGAAGATGAAGTGAGTATACATTTCGATCAACTCTATACATGTGACACAAGGAAGTACATCGGTACTTACTCGTTGCAATGGCTGCATTATAGATTGTCGACACATATAATGTGAATGATGTAACAGTGGCCATGAGAGTACCGCCGACAAAGTAACTTGCTCTTGTATTCGTTTCATGTCTTTCTTTGGCACTCAGTACAATCATTTTGATACCATTGATCAAGTCCTTCAATAAGTGAGTTGCCATTAATACACCAAAGACAGTCCATCCTCTCCAGTCTAGATCCGAAGTATCACGGCAATAATCTTGATCTCTTGAACACTTCCAAGAGTAGATCAAATCAACATTGTCATCTGACAAGTCTACTTCAGCGCCTTCTACAAACACAAACAGCATACCAACTTGTGTTGCCAATGTCAAGAGAACAATGAGCCAACCAGTTATACTTGTTCCCAAGAAGAATTGATACACAGATCCATCACCTAACGTACTCAAAGCGTACTTTTTGTCCCTATTTGTAACTGATGCTCGACGAATTGAACTTCTCGGTAGCTTGCGGTTCTTGTACTTGTCGTAGGTATAAACGGCCAAGGCTAACAGACAAGAGGTTCCTATTAGTATTCCAATAAAGATCCAAGAGAACTGAACATATGATGTAAAGCCTGATTTCTGAACTGCACTATCTTCTTGTGGATAGCAGTCTTCTTGTGCGTTGCCTGAGTGTTATGGATGAGGGTAAAAAGGATGGGGTGTATGAGTCAGTAAAAAAAGAGTAATAGATACACGGCCACAGATACTACTTACAACACATTGTACATTCTGTACAAACTAGACTATCCTCAAAGTCAGATGGATTGCCGCAATCAGAAATGTACGAAGAGGGATCGAGGAATGTCAAACTCAACTCAGGAATGGTACCCGAGATTCTATTGCCTTGAATCTGAATGAGTTTCAGCTCTTGTAGGTTCGACAGCTCATTAGGGGCATTCTTAACAAATGAGTTGTATTTGAGGCTCAATCGATTAAGATTAGAAAGCATGCCGATCTCTGATGGAATGGTTCCCTATGGATATTAGAGATAGTAAGTCATTATAGCGAAGAAATAGATAGTAAACATATCTGATCCACAAACACTCTCACCTTGACGTCGTTATCACTTAAGTTGAGTACCTCAAGCAAAGTTAGATTTGCAATGCTCTTGCTTAGAGTACCTGACAACCCATTAGTTGGTAGCTCCAACTTGACTGTGATGTGTTCAATTGTATCCTCCTTGCACTTGATACCATACCACTGGCAGTGGCTAATGTACGGATCAACCCAATAAGTACTGACAGTCCACTCTCCACCCTTAGATGAATCGTAAAAGTCCTTCAAGGCATTCCGTTCTATTGGACACTTGTTTGTATCATTCTGAAGGTCAAAGAAGTTAGGATTGAAGCAGAGTTCTAAAGGTGCAGGATTCGTCCTTTGATTGGGAGTATATGAAGAGGTTAGATAGTTGGTACATCATCAAAGTACACAATCTCACTCGTACTTACATGTTCGAGTTGCCACTCAAATGAATTGAAGATGTTTGTAGATTGTCTAGCTCTGATGGGATTTGTCCTGTCAACTCGTTATTCGAGAGATCAAACAGCTCAAGATCGGCTAGGGGCATATGGCCATAAAGACATGAGAATCGGCATTAGTTCAGCACTGGTATGTAGATATATGAATATGAGCAAACTCACCTAACTTTCCCAACTCTTTGGGAATCGTCTGGCTTAGCTTGTTGCTTGATAGATTCAATGTTCTGAGCTGAGCCATATTGCCAAAGACAGGAGGAATACCCCCCGAGAATTGATTTCCACCAAGGATCAATGTTGAGAGGAAAGCCAGATTGGCTAAACTTTCAGGTATGTTGCCAACAAGACCGGCACTACTATCTTGTTCTGACAAATCCAATGCTTGAAGATTTGGATAGACGCTAGAAAAGTTTGGTATATCTCCAGACAGACTGTTCATACTCATGTTGAATCTTCTCAAATTGACCAACTCTTCCAAAGTTGTCGGCAGAGGTCCATGGATTAGATTGCTCGACACAATGAACTCTTCAATGTTTAGAGGGACATTCGTCATAAGATCACTAGTACTTGTATTTATTGAGTTGCGGCTCACATCACAAATGGTTAGAGTCTGATGCGACCGCTTGAACTTCTTGAAACTATTGATTGATGTCAAGTTGTTGTGGCTAAAGTTCACATATTGCAAAGCCGGTGCAAAGAGTACATCAACTTCTCCCCTCAGATTGTTTTGTGATAAGTCCACATGGGCAAGATCTCGGAGGTTGAAGAAGAGTGATGCATCAGTTACCCAATCTTCGGCATAATTGATTAGGTGCGCACTTTTATCATGAATTCCAGCCATTATCCCATGTAGTTCGTTATTATGAAGGTCAAAGTCTCTGGAGAATGTAGAAGCTTGATAATGATATGGATGGAAACTCTCCTGTCATATTGTTGTTTGGTAGATTAATCTCGATTACAAAGCCTTGCTCATCACATATAATACCAAACCAACTACATTGATCTTGTTCAGTTGTCCAGCCAGTATTGTTAAGCCAATAATCACCACTGGTTTCATTGTAAATGCTTTGTAGGGCTTGTAATTCTATTTCATTATCAGGTGCAATGTTGCTTGCCTCGGCACAAGTTGATTCTTTGCCTCCGTCATCGTAACCCAATGACTCTACAGCATAAGTGAGGAAGTCACAGTTGCAATGCTTATTGTCTTCGCCAATTGAAAAGAATACTTCGCCACAGCAAGATGTAGAGGCCGCATCACAAGTAAAGCCCCCTAAATTATCAGCCTCTAGTGCTATGTTGGGAAAATCAGCACACAAAGGCATCCAAAAGTCACAGCTGCATAAACCAATATTCTGATTGCCAGAATATTCTCCAGAATATCCACAACAAGCGTATGCAGCACCATCACCACCACCACCCTGACCATAACCACAATATTCTCGGTTAGTCGATTCACCCAAGTCACTTTCCAAAGCTATACGGCATGCTTTGGTTTGATAATCGCACTTGCATTGTTGGTCGTTCTCGTCACAACAATACTCGGCAAAGTCTTTACACTTGGCTGGATCACCAGCCTCGCAATCAGGCTTGATTGAGCATTCACAACTAGCTGCTGCAGCAGTCCAGTTGGAATTATTCGACTTGCTAATGCAACATTCATTGGCATTCTGTCTAACTGTGTTTCTAATGCATCCTTTTCTGCCAAACTCACAATCCCAAACCTCGAATGGACATAAACAATCGGGTTTTACTTCAGATCGTGACAATGTTTGGTAATCATCTAATTGGTATTCGTATTTCCAAGAATCAGCAAGACATTGGTGGTAGGGACAAGCAGCTTGTAACTCCTCACTCAAGCTGACATTAGCATTTTCATCTAACGACGAGGGACAACTTGATGCTGGTGGGAAGCAATATGGCACATCACATCGTGTTGGTTGGGTTTCATCATTGTCAATTGCTGTGTAACACCATGCACCACCATATTCACCTTCTTGTTTATGTGGTTGTCGGCAATAATTGTTACCTTTAAGAGCATCACTTGGAAAGTCTGGATACGCAGTTTCATCCCAACTAATACATTCTTTACCATTTCCTGCTACGTTGAGCCTACCACGATAGTCAGCTTGCATTACACTGGCGCAGCCACATACTTCTGGATTGCTACCCTCACATTTAGGCTCTTGCGTTGGAGAAAAGGAAATAGTTGGCTTTGGGGATCCTGTTGGGTGGAGAGACGACGACGGATATGCTGACGGGAGGATATTTTCACAGATTGGTACGTCACAATACTCTTGAAGACTATCGGCAGTGTTACACCAAGCACGCTCGTTCCACTCAGTCAAAGGAAGATTTCTACAATAGTTGTTGTCTTCCAGGCCAGCATCGGGGAAGTATTCTGAATTATAAAAAGAATCCTCATCCCATCTCATGCACTCTTTACCACTTGCTGTTACGTTGATTGTACCTCGATAGTCATTCTGTTTTACACTGACACAACCACATACTTCTGGATTGCTCCCCACACATTTAGGTTCTGGCGTGGGAGATGAAGTTGTTGGCATTGGTGAAATAGTGGGATGTAGAGATGATGATGGATATGCTGATGGTAGAGAATCTTCACAGATTGGTACATCACAATCCTCAAATCCATCCTCAGTGTTACACCATGCACGCTCATCGTAATCAGGATTAGGATTTCTACAATAGTTGTTGTCTTCCAGACCAGAATCAGGGAACGTCTGTACAACAACCTCACCCCAACTAATACACTCCTTTCCACTTGCTGTTGTACCAATTGTTCCACGATAGTCAGCTTGGCCTACACTTACACATCCACAAACTTCTGGATTGCTACCCTCACATTGAGGTCCTTGGGTAGGAAATAGTGAAGCAGTTGGCTTTGGTGAAATCGTTGGGTGAAGAGACGACGACGGATATGCTGATGGTAAAGATTCTTCGCAGATTGGCACATTACAATCCTCCCATTCATACTCTCCAGTATAACACCCTGCACGATTATAAGCTCCATTAGGATTTCGGCAATAATTGTTATCTTCTAGACCAGAATCAGGGAACGTCTGTACAACAACCTCGTCCCATACCTTGCACTCCTTGCCACTTTCTGTTGTGCTGATTGTTCCACGATAATCAGCTTGATTAACACTTGCACAGCCACATACTTCTGTATTTTTGCCTACACAAATTATTGGTGACATTGTTGGGGAATAAGTCCAAGTCCACTCTGGAAACGTTGGCCAGCCACTTGTTGGTGGAAGGGTTGGATAATTGGCAGCGTCATCCTCATTAGACGAAGACATCATAGGAGAGGCAGTAATTGACATTAAACTTGGCTCTGTTGAGGACGTAGTGTCCTTTGTTGGTGACATTGTCGGCCATTCAGTGTCATCTTTCTCATTCAGAGGAGAGGTCACAATAGGGGAGGCAGTATCCGACACTGAGCTCGGCATTGAAGAAGTTGGGCTGATGACAGTATCAACGCCAGATTGTGTTGGCGGCGCAGAAGGTGAAGGAGTAGTCAAAGGAGACGACTTCGTGATACAATCATCTCTATTGACATAGAACAGCCTTTTAAAAAATAAAGTCAGATGAGGTGAGAAGTTGAATCATGATATAAAGACATGGTTTAGAGGAGTACACATACGTCGATTTCTTACCACTGATCACAACATTCCTCGATGGTAGCCGACGACTGATTACTATCAAAGATTGTAGAAGATTCAGTCACACACTTTGCCAACACATAATCTGGGTAGTAAAGAGTTTGAGTATTCTTCTCATCGTCATCCCCAAACAAACCTTGCCTAGTCTTGTCTGTTGAATGGATTCTCACTCGGCCTAATGAAGACTCAACTGGAACCGACTCAGCAGTTCCAAATGGATTTGATTCGTCACCATCAGTGTCCAAAGCAGATGGCATCATGGAAGGAAAGTGTACGGGTACTCCCAAAGTCTGAATAGTAGGTTGTGCCGAGGCAGATGATGGAAGAAACATATCCCCCACACACGTTCCAATAATCTTCCAACCACACGGAGTTTCAGTGCATTCATATACCTTTTCTTCAATTGTAACCTTTGATCCGACATCGTATGAGTCAGTGACGATGTATTGCTCTGGACAATCTTCTAGAGCTCTAACACCCTGGATGAAACTAAAACCGCCTATACTTAACCAACTACCATCTCTTGTACTTATATCATCACTGACACTCTCATCCTTTGGGATACTACTATTCATTTCTCCCTTGAACAAATATGATGCTGAAATAAATGCCAGTAGCATGCATAATCGTTTACCACCCCTCATTAATAACAGTGTTGGGATTGCATTAATCAATGCAACAAGGTTTATTAATATGCCATTGTATCCAGCGGTGGGGTTAACAACAGAAGATACAAAAGCAGGAGATTGGATCTTATTCTTCTTCTGGTGGTGTTTCCCCTTGGGTTGATTCTTCTTCAGCTTTTTCCTCTTGACCCTCTTTAAGTCATCCTTGCCAACAACTGTTGGCATACCACTCAGTACAACTTTTTGATTAGATTTAACCTCTGTCCCATCCTCGGCCTCTAACTTATCCTTTGCCAAGCTAACTAATTCTAACTTTTCTTCTAACAAATGAGATGATAATACCTCACCGCCCTCATCTTTAAAATTGTTAAACTTCTTTTCTAAAACATCAAATCTTTCTCTCATTTCATCTCTTAGCATTTTAATCTCATCTCTTAACAAACGAATATCATCACTACTATTGTTTGTATGTTTCATTGCAGCCGCTGTTAGTAGCAACTCATGATTTGCAATTGATGCAGCTAAATCGTTATGTGCTTCTTTTATATCATTATTATTTTCATCATCTATATCATACTGATTCATACTGCCGGTATTGAAATCAGATGATGATCTCCTCAACCCTAACAATTGACGTAGTTTTATTGTCATCATATCTTCTAATAATTCTCATTGATTGTCAAAGTTTATAGGTATGTTCCAGTATACAATGATGACGATTTATTATTGTTGTTTCGAATCATAAATGTTGGAAATTTATTGTACTATATACACCACTGTCAATCTAGCAAAAACACAGATGATATAACCAAAAATTAGTTTTTAACGATATTTACACAATCAATACAGGCAGCATTAGAAGTAGTATATAGCTGCTGTCGGCTACCACATAGGGGCTGAAAATTATTTCTGAAGAGGTTAAGGTGGTATCTTAAGCGAACAATTCATAAGAAACTACCTTTCAGAGTCTGCACCACCGTTGCCGTATCCTTTTATTATATCATGCGTAATGCTCTTCATCTCACATATCCAAGTCTACTATAACCTCTCATTCACAGTCATATTTATTCAACTTTTATGTGATTACAAGTCAAAGAGCTCAGTAGAGTTTGAGTGGGAGAGAGTCAAGAAGGATATCTAACCCAAACAGAGTTTCTATCAACATGAAAACTGAACCACTAATCACTAATCAGCATCACATCAGAGTAGAAGATGTGTGATGTGGATAGATTGTAGCATATTAGCCATAGATTGATAGTTATACCGCTACTATTCCTCTCCTATACTAAATCATGATTCGCCAGCTGTGTAAGTGAAATGTTTGGGCGGCGACTGGTGACGATTATGAGTAGTTTATTGCAAAATAATGACAGTGATATGCATCAATGTATCATATCATAGTTTGATATGTTTGGGTATTCTATTTGATATGATTATTGGTATCTAAACCCGTCTCTTATATATCTCTATGCTCTTATATACACAAATCAGTACAACGTCTACCATACGGAGATAACTTCAAAGCATTCGTTGGTACCATGACACTATTATCATTCTGTGCAGCACCCGTCTTCCTGAAGAATACAAAGACTGGACATGATTTGTTCAGTCAAGAGAAACCACAGGCTATTGTGGATAGTGAACGTGAGTTGAGGAAGGGATATATGGACTCTAAGAAGTAGAAGCTCCTTAGTACAGAGTGGAGAGAACACAAAGAAAAGAAGCAGAGAAGATAATACACAGCAAACGAAAGAATGAGCAATATAAACAACACTAACGGAGACGATGCCGAAGCAATGAGGCAATCATTTGAGGCATTCATGCTATCAGGTAAACAACAACCAACAAATGAATCAGAAAAGACAGATGATGCATCATCATTAGCAACAACACAATCAAACAAAACTAAGAAAAAGAAGAAAAAGAAGAAGAAATTAATGGGAGGTGCAGCAACTCCACCAAAGCCACCATCTACACCATCAATCATAAACAGCAACAGTAGTAGTATCGGCACTCCATCAACATCATCCTTAACAACAAAACAGAAATCAAAAGAGAAGAAACGATACTATCAACTAATACACTCTTTCAATGATAAGGTTATACATACATGGATACATATTGATGATCAGATATTAACAGTATTGCAGAATATAGTTAGTATACGTAGTAGGTTACCATTAGAGTGGAAGGTGTTACATTCTTCTCATTTAAAGGATGATAATATAAATCCCCAAGATGATGACTTCGGCAGAGACGAAGAGTGGAAACAACATGGTCTACAAGGGAAATTAAAAGAAACACCCTATTCATTTCATTTACATATGTCAGATGTACAATTAGCCCTCAATCATGATATGACACAACATGAAAAGATGTTAGCAGCAATACGTACATACATGACAAATCTATCGGAATGTCATGAGGCATTGGGTAGAGTTGTTGATACGTTATGGAAGTTTCAGTTAGATTGTACACAAGATATAGAAGAGGATGGAGAAGAAGACGACGAAGAGGATGGGGGTATGCAAAACATGGTGGATAATGTTACCGAGGTATATCAAATGTTGTCAAGTGAGTTGTATAGGAAACAAATGTTGATTCCACAAATACTGGAATCAACACAAGATGAGATATTGGGAATAGAGAAGGGGAAGATAGTCGAGGGATCTAGGAAGGGTTTGCAAAGTGCTAGAGACTGTTGCAAGTCATGGGATAGAAGCTCCGAAGAGTCATGCATCGATGAGAGTAAGTTATCGTATGTGTTGAAATTGGGAAAATTAGAGAGTTAGTATGGCACAATAAACATAATACAAGTCTCTACATAATATTTACATTTATCTTATCATTCATACCTGTGCCTACTTGTTTGTGCTATATTTTCTCAGCATTCTGCATACTTGACAAGCTAATATCTATTGATGGTTGTTCCAGATTACTTTCTTCTCCGTTTGATATCACTTGAGAGTAGGAATATCCTTGGCTTGAGACAACACCTAAACGCTTGATATCATCTAAAGTTTCAGTCGGCACAGTACTACTCCATAGAGCTTCACGTAAACGTAGTGGATCTTCTAAACGTCTAAACCCTGATGATGATGGAGGGCTATACGATGATTCGGCAATGTTACCATTCTCATCTACAAACCCTACTACCTCCTCTTCGTCATGATGGTCACCATGTAATAAAGCTGATTGTAATGCTGGTTGTTGTTGATTAGGATTTCTTTTCCTTCTCTGTTTATCTATACCCTCGAATAACCAACCAACAATGCCTGACTTCTTCTTCTCTTCCATTCCCTCTGGTAGATACTCCTTATATGTAAATGTAAACATGTGTGCAATTGAGAAGAAGACCATCTCAACACATACCAAGTAGTCTATGATGCCACCCGCCACCTCGTCACCACTCCAACTTCCAACTTGATCTGGTATAACACCGTGCCATCTTAAGAAGTTAATTCCAACGCCTTGCCACCTGGAAGATGCGCGTTGTAAATTTTATGGAGATAAAAGAGAGAGGATAGCAACTTCTGTTAGTATATGTGGGTTGTTAAGACAATCAAAAGAAGACAGATTATGTTCAAATAAAGTATCCACATCGCCTAGACTTCATATTGAACACACATATGCACATGATAAAACAATACTAACGCGGACTTTCCAGGTAAAGAATACAACTCCCTTGACACAGAGAAACTTTCCAACGGGATGCCAATTCACTGGAGATCTTAAATCTGATTTCACAGCATGGAACAACTTGACCAAACAGTACAATGCATACATTACTGAGATATTTAAGATTGCCGTAATGTAAATGTATGCCGAATGATATGTAAATGTACCCTCGCCGTAATATCCACTCGGAAGTAAAACAAATGTTGTTAATAATGTTGTGACTGTCTTCATTACCACATATTGCAAAACGCCATGTTTAATCTTATAAAGAAAATCTTGTCCCATTTCCCATCGTCCTAATAATTTTGCCATACATCTTGGATGATGCTGTCCTAACGATGGTTCTTTATTACTCAATATTTCTGTGATTCGTTCTTCTCCGCCAAGTAGTTCTATTAGATAATAAACGAAGGATTGTATAACATATGCTTCGTATAGATCACGGATTGTATCAATGTATACTCGTGCAGGGCCGTGAAATCGAAGGCTAAAGAGTGTTATGAAGAGATGTAGGTGATTATTTCAATATAGCAATGCGTACATAAGATATGCACAAAAATTGAACATAAGATATGCACAAAATTTCAATTATGCATATGAAAGAGATGCGAACTTGAAACTAACCTTAGCCAACTCTGCACAGAATAAAGTGGTACCATGAACAATATCCTCACAACAAACTTTTGTACATCAGGCGCGTACCTACATATTGATGTGGATGATAAGACAAGAAATTGTTGTTGTAAGATATCTTTTCGCGGCATATTGATCATAGGCACTTGGTTACTACACACAAAAATATAGGAGTACAATATATATAGTAGCAAACTTCTTACCAATTATACAAATGACTTAATATCTCTCTAAAACTAAACACCAATGTAATAGTAACAAATGACGCCGCTGAGTAGAATGCTGCAAAGTCCGTCCGTCCCATTTTAGCATCATGTATAGCCGAATTGAATAATAATGGAAAGACAATTAAGAGAAATATTGCAGTTGAGGATATTGCTATTGTTTTACCAATACGTTTCATTAGGAGTGATGTTGTTGGTAAGGAGCGGCGTAGGTTGAATGGATTTAATATTGATGATAGTCCGTTTGATGTATTATTGATATTGGTATTGTGTTGTTCACTTGCAAACCCCCCATTTGATAGAGGTGGGTGTTGTTGCAATGCGTTATCTTCTTCATTCTCTTCTAACGGGATTTGTGCCGGACTTGTGTGCTGATTATTATGCAGGCCATTATTCCATATATCACTTGGTGGTATTCTAGATGTATCATCGTCTTCATTCGATTGATCTGCCATTGTCTATGCCGTGTTTAATGTCATGGAGGGTCTACAAGCATGCTACATCTACAAATTTTGAGATTCGAGATCTTGCTTGATAAGTATACTTTAGCGATTGAACAGTTGAGGGGAGACTGGTGATCATGAGGGGGCTAGATTAGCTAGATTCTGACGGCTACATATGATTGTTTGCTCTCATAAACAACAATCATGAAGTCAAATACAACGTCTAGTAGTACCCCTATATCATCATCAGATACTTCTGTATCATCTCCACCACAAGAATGGCTACTTGAATACATATTGCCTTCAAACTCCAACAAAAAAGAATGGTCTTTGCAAAGAGTATTATTGACCACAATTGCAATTATTCTATATGTTAGTGCTGTCATATATGTGGGTATATCAGTTCTATCTGATAGAGGAATACTATCATTATCGCCAGAGGTAGAGACGTGTGATATACAAGAAGGTAACAACTCATGCTCTGCAGAGGATACCACTATTATACACAGGGGAAAGAAGATTGATGGCAATGTCAAGGCATCACATTTAGCACAGGCATATCAGGATATTAAAACAGAATATGCAAATTTGGCAATACATTCATCCAATTCACATAATTGGCAGATATTATCAAAGCATGCTGACGGATCTACAGTCTCTCTATTAGAACATCCGACCGATGTTTCATGTCCATATGTTAGAATGAGAACAATAATGCCCGGGACGATACAAGAAGTATGGAACTTTTTAGATTTATCCAATTGGGATACTAGTATGCCAAAGATGGACCCATTCTATGAAGGATTAGAAATACATGGTGAATATAAACATAGAGGGATACATATGAAATTGGCAAGGAAAACAATCAAACGATTAGTAACATTTGGAAAGCGTGACTTTACATTTGTTAGTGTATCCGATCATCCTAGAGGTGATGGTGCGTGGGTATCGGGAACAGTATCAGTAGTTACTGATGAAATTCCAAGAATGAATGGGTATGTCCGTGCCTATCAAGATAGTATTGCCTTCTACGAGTCTCTAGAGAATGCAAAAGATACGAACAAACCACAAATGAAGTTAACTATAGTCTTTCGAATTGATTTGAATGATACAAGAGATGGTGGTGATGGAGGATTTGTACCAATGTGGGCATATGTCAAGACCGTGGGTACGACGGGTATGGCTAGTGTTCAAAATATGAAACGACAACTAGAAATTATTTCAAAAGAGAGAGAGAGTATTGGTAGTGATGATAGTGGAAGAGCATCATGTGATAATAGTTGGTTGGCAAGAATACGGAATGGTAGTACTCAGAAATGCTAGTTATAGGTACAGCAAGTTAGAGGTAATGGCTCGTAATTGATGATGCATATCAAATTATCAACTTCTGGACTGAACATGTGATTAGTTATACGCACGCAAAAAGAAAAAGAGAAAACATATGACACCTCAGTCCAGCACAGCAGTCGCCGTTGTTAGGTAGACCGTCGTCGTCACGACCACATAATTCACCCACTGTACTGCATTTTTCAATGAACGATGCACTCTTCAGTACTTGTACATCTCTTGAGCTCGAGCTCGATACTTTACCACGACCATGGTGGTTGAGGTGAGTACGAAGAACATTATCATCCGAGCTAGCTGAATCATCATTCAACCATCCCCCACGATGGTAGTCCTCTGACGAACTAGAGTACTCATCAGACGATGAATCAAAGCTTGTGGAGTTGGAATCATCAGAAGACATCGATTCTTCCGACTCCGAGCTAGAGTCATCCCATTTCCAAGCTCTACGGTTAAGCCTTTGGTTGTCTTCCGAGCTACTTGATGATGACGGTTCTTTGGCATCACTCTGAATGAGACTAGACATACTCTCATAAAAGTTGGAGGTGTAAGAGTGCGCTTGTTCTGACATTCCACCACCCAATGGTTTAGGGGTACATGTATACCACCATGAATTAATATACTCTCGGCCGCACCTTAAATCATCACAACAATCAACGTGAAACGAGCACTGTTCCCCATACTCTAGACATGATGAAGAATCACTTGTATAAACTGATCCACGAAGAGCAGCATGTGCGAAGTCACTGGTAATGAGGGCTGAGACTAAAGTATTGATGATTAGCAGTTTCATATTGGTTGGTAAGTATTAGTTGTAGTCGAGTTAGTATATTGTTGTATGACTTATAGTATGATTAATAGTTGTGCTTGTCTGTCTTTGTTGTTTGTAGGATAATGTAGTTTCGTAATGGTACGAGCTTTGAAAAAGTTTGTTGATGATTTATGTTTGTGTTATTATTGGTTGATATGTTTGCTTTTTTATGAGACGATTGCTCCATTCACCCCATAACATCTTGCTTCAGGTCATGACTTGAGTATCTTGATGAATATGGTTCTAGAACGTCCATTTCATGATTCTGGAACGCTGTAATAATCTATTGAAAAGTGAGGTGTAAGCAAGATCCTAAAGCAGGTACGACACAGGAGATACCGGTCAGATATATTACGGACCTTTTAGTCGATTCCGACGTACAAATCCAAAACCGGTCAATCTTTCCTGCGAAGGTATCCTCAATCATGGGGGAAGCTAAGGTCTACTACAGCAAGAGCAGGATATCAAGTCTGGGAAGAATCAGAGTTAGTAGTTATGAAGTGCTCATAAAAAAAGACAAAGACAAAGCAATAGCCAATTCATTCTTAATCTAACCAGAACCAATAAAACGACAACTGAAACAGTAACTCATGATGATGAAACTAATTCGTACAGCCATAACACTCCTTCTTACGATGATGATAGCAAGTCAATATCAAACAGTACAAGCCCAGAAGTGCTCAGGTGTGTGCCCCAATGAAGATAGAAAAGGCTGTTGGGATTATTTTCCCCCGGGGAATGCTGCTACGAGCTTTTGCAATAGTGGAGACCCACTGAACCCTAGTGATATTCCCCCGAGTAATAATCAAATATGCTATGCATGGTGCAATTGCAACATATTTGGTCGTAATTGTGATCCTTGCGGTAGCTGCAATAAGAACTTGGTTGATGTTACTACTCTTGCTGAGGTAGATGACTACTCGGAGTACATGGGATACTCGGATAATGAAAAGATGGTGGAACTATCCGATACTGTTTGTCCCGAGGGCAAGGTTGCAGCGTCATACGACCTTCATAGAGCTCTTGAATCTCTTGCTGATACTAATGGTGATACATTCCTCTCCCGTGATGAGTTTGAAAATGCCCATCATGATACGTCCGATATTCTTAATGAGCATTGTGTTTATATCAATGAGGCAGATGATACATCAATGACGAGTGCTTACTAAGTAGCCACCAAGTCTCAATAACCAATGGAAGTTTTAAAGTAATGATTTCATGTTATACCCCAGTACTCATAAGTCTATTCCAACATCAACTATTATCATTAAATGATCAGATGCAGTCTTTTTATCACTATTGATTTTGTCAGGTGTATTATCATCTACTAATGAGATAGTATCTTCTACCTTTAACAAAGTATCATCCATACAACAGGGTATAGATATATGCTTGACAGAATGTACATTATCACTTAACAAATTGCTAGTACTACCACTATGATGATAACTACCCTTTGGTTGATATTTCCATACATAATCGATCAACGAGTCTTGAGCACCATACCAATCATTTGTTGTATATGTATAATCGGATGATACGTTTGACAATTGACGTATATCCACAAATTCTGATTTAACCATTGCATTATATGTTTGTGAGTTGGGTATTGCATTGAAATCTCCTGCTATCATCATTGTTAGTTGCTTCTCTTTCTCTTTGTCCATTTGGGTGGTGTGCATGAACTTAGTTTGGTATTGGGAGAACATCTGTGATAGTACATCCACACTTAATAGTTGACGTGTTACATTGCCAGATGGAAAGTGTGTCGAGCAGAAGAAAATCATATCTGTAGAAGAAGTCTTCTCTTGCAATAAGACGCAATTAACAATACGACCAGTAACCTCATCAAAGCTACTCCCGGCAACAAGTGGCGTATATGATAACCAAAATGTAACATTATCTAATAATTCATAAACATGTTTGTTATGATATACACTGTTATGTTCACCATCGTTACCAACTATCGATGAGAATGCATTGCTTGGCCAAGAAGAAGATGGATATGATTCTCCATTACGATTGAAGAGACCATATCGATTATATATATCTGATAACTTCTTAACACCATACTGTAGGTTCATTATATCTTGATTCATAAAGTAACAATCTTCTTGTACTGCTAATATATGTGGTTGGTAGTTGTGAATTGCAGTGATGATGGATGATCTTCGTTGAGTCCATGATAGATTATGCTGTATGTCTATAGGGAATGGTACACGAAGATTAAGTGTGGCTATTCTCAAACTACTATTATTCTCATGTAGTAGTAGAGGCGACGATCGGTGGTATGCTCGAGATGATATTTGTTGTTTAAGATGAAGAAAGTGAATGATGATTATTGCTACGAGGAGTAGTGTAGCCATCAAACATATCTGTCGTCTTTGAATCATCAAGATTTATTGCAAATCACCATAGCAGTGACGATTACTGCTAACACATTGAATTGCAATCTATACATTTAATTAGGCGGCAGATCATATCTACTTCTATCTGATTTAGCTCACATCATACCGCAAATAGGCACAAAGAATACACTCTCAAAAAAAAATACAAAAAAGGGAGTAAAAAAAAAAACCCCCACCGCCGATATTGACTGATAATAGCTGCCGAGGTTTGAAGCCGATTGCCGATG
>Ga0075437_14234_pt1 | contig 16693 bp, 9 predicted proteins | sample MintriMetagenome_FD_74266 | JGI IMG/M metagenome (GOLD analysis project Ga0075437, IMG submission 74266) | Marine eukaryotic communities from Monterey Bay, USA to study complex ecological interactions - Minidiscus trioculatus and... | ecosystem: Environmental > Aquatic > Marine > Unclassified...
TATACCATTTACTTTTGTTCATGTTTGGTGAAACATTTGGAAAAGCTTTTGTATTATCTTCGTAGATTGTTGCTAATATAGCAAGTGTTGTTTTGTATTATATCATTTGCAACATCTTCTTTGTTGAACTTGTTACTACTACTTTGAGTTGAAGACACCTTGTTCTTGTCAACAATATCAAGCACATCTTCGATAGATTCGTATGCACCCACATCGGTATCGATATGCACTAATGACGCAATATTGGCAGTCGGTATTACATCTGATCCATTCTCTGTAGCACGTGATATTTCTAATTCTGTACCTCGTTGCATTGGATTCCAAAAACAATAACTACTAATAGTTGGGAAGAGATTGTGTAATATACTTTCAAGTTTTGGTAGATAGATGCTTTGTATGTCATTCATATTCGACCAATCTATAGTATCATTTGATAGTAATGGTGATTGTATTATAGCCAGTCCATTATCAATAAGCATTTCCTTTGCATTGTCATTATATTGAGAAGATTGAAATACTCGTCCATTGTAAATTTCATGTTCAATTGTTGATGATGCACCATCTTGTTTAGAAGTAGCAAAGTAGCTTGATTGATTGTAATGTGCTCTTATATATTCATTTGCAGCCGAATAGTCTATGGTTGTATTTGTATGTAATACTTCATCTGTATTATCGTCTGATAGAGATGACGGCAAATGTAATGACTCTTCTGATGTTGGAACTCTCATAATCTTCTCTTGAAATGATTGTTGAATGTATCCTATACTATTGCCATTGATACTGATAAGAAAACCATTGATACTGCAATAGCCGAATGAGCATAATAATACTATTGTATGTGCTATTCTCCACCACATCTCCTCTCATTATCGGCTGCAAACAAACAACACAATCTCCGCACACTCTCACGATTTCTCGAAAGTGTCACAGACGCAATACCACTTGAAAAAGTTTAAGCTCTATTCTTATTCCTAGTTTCAATCGGTAATCCAATATGTTATAAGTAGTATAGTTGGGTCAAATCGGTTTAAGTAAGATGTTTGCAATTTGCATGTTGCAACTAAATAAACACTAATGAGCTTGGACAACTCGCTCACAACTCAAACGATAATAACGAGCGTATCATATATATCATGCAATGGTTAAATAAGGTAGACGATGCATTAGATTGGGTATTAGGACCTGCAGGCGGAGGAGAAGAGGGCGCCGATAGCAGTAGTAACGGTGATGATGAAATTGCACGAGCAGCAGCTGAAGCAGTGCAATCTCTGTCATCTACACAATCTATATCAATTGATATTGATGGGCCCACTTCTTTACCACATCAGCATGGTATTGCAACGAGTACGATTGCTACTAAGCAAACAACATCAACAAAGAAGAAGGGTAGTGTATTAATAGATATTGAGAATAGTACTACACCCGGATCTCCTCAAAAGAATAATAATGATACCACAATCTCAACTACAAACGATATCAATAAGCAGCCCCCACTTCCTTCTGCACCAGTTAGAAAGTCTCCAATACCACCCCCACCACCTCCTTTGCATCAACAAACACCAACTAAAAAGAATGTATTAATAACAGCATGTCCATCAACACCATTAGCTACTTCTGCAGCAATGTTGTCTTCTGATGAAGTATTGGATGATTCACATCATGTGTCCAATAATGATATTTTGCAGGATAAGAAAGTTGATGTTTATAGCAGTACTGATGGTAATAACGAGGGGTTTGTTACAGCTAATAAGAATAGTGATATGATACCTTCTCTGTCATTTGCCAAGAAGGCTGCTGAATCTACAATAATACAACAGCAAACTCCAGTAAAACTACAACAACAAACTGCATTACATCAGTTAGATATGAGTACAGGAGATCATGTATACAATAGTGCCGAAAGTAATAGCAGATCTCGTGTGTATAGTACAGAGCAAGAACAAGCACCAACAACACCATTAGAACATTTAGCAATATCATCAAGTCCGGCACCTAAAAAGGTTATAATGCGTGGTAGATCATCGAATAATGAAGATATAACCAATATTGATTCAACAGATGAGAATAATATGGAAACTAGTGATGATATTAAAGTGGGTATACCTCCTCCACCGCCATTGCCAGTGTTTAAGGAAGTAGTCAATGATAAGGATGTAGTGACGCGGTTACTTGATGATAGTGATAGAGATACACAGCAACAACAACCACAAGCACAACAGCAGCAACACACACAACAGAATGTACAAAGAAATGAAGTGCCAAAGTCACCATCTAATTTTATCATTGAATTACCAATACAACAGCAACAAGGCAGTGATGGACAACAGAAGGATGATGATGATAATAAAGTTTCACCAATGAAAATACCAAAAAGTTCAATACCATTACCTCCTCCGTTGTGGAATAAACACCCTGGTATAACTACACCTAGTTATAATAACAAAGTGATATCTCAACAACAGCAGCAGCAGTTAAGACAGCAGTCAAGACAGCGTCCTACACCTAGACCAACAACAGCTACTAGAAGAGGAAGAGGAGCAGTTAGACCAACTCCCGGAGTTATACGACGGAGAATACGTGATCCGTCAATATCACCTCCTGATAGTCCATCTTCATCTTCATCATCATCATCTTCTTCAGATGCTGCCGATGTTGCTGTCGAGGAGAATAATGAGACCGCAAATAATATGATACCAGAATCATCAACAGTAAATACAACAACAGTTGAAAAGGATATACCACTGCCATTACAAAGTGTAACTCTTGATAATAATAATCAAGGTGATGTGGATAGAGGAATATCGGACTTGAGAATGTCAGAATTAAGTGTTGCACCAGATATTAAAAAGGATCATATTAAACCACCACCTCCGCCTCCGCCACTACCGACTAGTTCTATGGATAAGTCAATACCACCACCATCACAAAGCAAGGTAGACAATCCAACAAATGTAGATAGGACAGTGTCAGATGTAAGTTCTGATGATTGGAATGATAATAAGAAGTCATCTCCAACACTGCCAGTAATTGTACCACCGCCACCACCTCCACATGATCATATAACACCCATTACACAAAATAGAAAGTCTTCTTCATCAGTAGTACAACAGAGGAAAACGACATTGTCATCTGATTTAACCTTTGATGATGAATTAAAAACTAAAGAGAATGAAGCAGATCTTACTAACACAAAGAAAGATTATTCAGCAGCAGAATCAACACAAAGTCAAGAAGAAGAAGAAGAAGAGGTATCTGGTAATAACGAGGGCGTGGCAGATACAATTACAAATTGGTTTAGTCGAATGGGATCTACAGATGGAGGAGGGAAGAAAGAAAAATCAAAGGATGACGATAAGAAAGACGACGATAAGTCTGATGACGAAGACTCATTCCATTCTCAACAAAGTAATGATGATAGTGAACTCACCGGTTCTAATGAAGCTGATGACTTTGCCATACCACCACCAAGCTATACACAAATTCAACAGCAACAAAACGATTTATCTTCTTGGGATTCATCATTGAATCGATATGGTTTCTTCCATGTTAGATTATTACGTGCTCAACGACTTCCATGTGCTTCTGGTTCATCGATTAATACAACATTATCATTACAACCATGGACAGGACGGATTGTAATACCAACATATGTTACATCCGATGGACCAAGAGGTGCAGGTGTTTGTTTACGATGGGATAAACCATTTGATCAAAAGAAAAAGCAACGACGAGGAGGATCAAAAGGTGGAAGTAGTAAGGATGGAGAATCTCCCGAAGTAATAGGAGGAGAAGATATAAACTCACATTCAATGGTACATGCATACAACAATGAGGATACACCCGTGCCTACAATCTATTTAGAATTGTCAATATCAACATTGGGTGGTCTTCGTGATAGTTACATGTGTTCGGTATCAATTCCATGTCATGAGTTATTGCGCAATCCACGGAGTTGGACACATAAATGGCATCCTGTCAGTCTCACACAGGGATCAGATCAACCAGTGAATAGTGATGTAGGTGATACAACTGATACTCTACCGCTGATTCTATTAGAAACATGCTTTGAACCAAAAGAGACAAGAACCACGGCAGAAACTGTTGACGAGACAGAACTGTTAGTTCACATATCTGAAGATGATACACTTGGATCGATACCTCAAGTTATACGTCAAACGACAACAGTTGACGATGAAAGTGTATTAACATCCACAATCATACCACGCAATCCCAAGGTTACCAAGTCACACTTGCTCCGTGTCAAGACTTTCTGGACACCGGCATGGTGTGCAGTATGTTCCAAGTCTCTCATAACTGGCTGGTCATCTGGTAAAAGCTTTGAGTGTGAGGCATGCAGTATATTTTGTTGTAGGGATTGTCAACTGCAAGTCGATGCACGTATTCCCTGTGGATCAGAGCTTGCAATAATTGCCGTGAAAAAGGCACAACAATATCAAATTCCTTCGTTTGGTGATATCATGACAAAGGTTGCACCGAAGCTTGATGAGGAGCAGGATAAGACCTCATCGGATGGAGTTGGAGGGTCAAAACAGCAGCAGCTGCAACGTCGACAATCAAGTTTGAATAAACTTAAAAGTGAAGGACGATCCATAGAAGGGATTGGAATAATGAACATCAGAGTGTTGAGGGCATGTCTCTTTGACAAGACTTTCCCATCAGAAGCTGAACCAAGCGAGCTGTTCAAATCAGACTACAATCTACGAAATGGTGATCATTACGTCCGTGTATCATGGCTTGGTAGTAAGGAGACGAAACGTACCAAGACTGTATTGCAAACACCAAAGCCTTTGTTTGACTCAGAGGAGATGACATTCGACGTTCCTCACTATGGCATGGAGTACAAACTTGAAGTAATTGATGCAAATACAGACAGACCCATTGGCTCTTGTCTCTTGTCAGCTCAAGGATTATTGCAATGGCAAAGAGATGAAGTGCTAGCCAAGAAGGATCGATTACTCTTATCTTTTCTTCATCTCAAGAGATATTCTGAACCTCGACGCATCAAACTCGAGCTAAGGACAGGCGTCAAGGATGGCTTTGGATTAAACTTCTACAACTCGGCAAAGTCAGCAGATGGTCCCAACAAGCAACGTCCTGGTGAAATATCAGGTTGGTTAGAACTGGATGTTCATTTAGAAGAAGATAGACAATTATTCTACTCCGCCACTCCAAGGCGTTGCCCGGATAGAGCAGAAGAAGAGTTTGATATTGCTCTGATTCAACTTCACATTGCTAGGATAACAGCAATCTTTGAGAGTATGCAAAAGATGGTATCCACCTACATGTATGTTGTCGGATGGGAAGATCAAAGATTGACAGGAGGTTCATTGGTAAGATTAATCTTTGTTTTGTATTTCAAGATCCACAGACACTTCTAACTAACACCGTATCTCTTTTCATAGGTGATATTCGTCGTCCTCACTCTGGGTTTCAATATAGAATACCTTGGGTCGTTACCAGTTGGTTGTCTTGTCTTGTACATGATGCGCCTTGCCTACCTAAGAGTAACAGGTCAGTTCAAGGACAGATGGACTATGCAAGAAAAAGAAGCTCTCATCAAATCAGAAACAAAGATTGAGAAGAACCAATCCATCTTTAGACCGCTTGGACTACTTCATGTTGGTGATCTACAGGGAAAGAACCTTAGGTCAAGAGATTTAGGCTTACCAGGTAGCTTTTATGCATCTATCATGTACGATCCTTTACGTTATGCACCATCAGACAAAATGAAAGCATCTCTGATCAAAATGGACTCATCAAGTGGATGCACACACGAAGTTGGAACAACGATTAGTCCAGGCATCACGTCCAACCCGGTTTGGGAACAGATGCAAGAGAGTACCGAGTTAATGAGGTTAAAACACTTACTGCCTGATGATCGTATTTGGGGGCAGAAGGAAGACATGGACACGTCTCTAACATATCCAATTCTACAACCACTTACTGACGGGAGTTTTATTAGCAATGATGATGCTGAGCAAGCTGTTGGCCTTTCGTTGATGCCTTGGGAACAATCATTTGGTGCAGTTGTTATACAAGTTCGTTTTAGTGACGTTTTAGGGATGGAGTTGTTTGATAATACGCTAGGAGAGGTTGTTATTCCGCTTGCCAAGCTTGCCGGAAGTGGAAGGGCAGTCGAAGGCTGGTTTCGCCTGCTTAGTGTTGGTACAACTGACACAATACCAGGAGAAGAGTCACCAGATGAAAGTGCCGTGGAACTGGAAGGTGAAGAATCAGAAACAGAAAGTGAAGAAGACTCGCCAACTCCCGTTGTGGCTTTTCCTGAACTGTATGTTAATATCAAGTTCTCTTCGAATACTCTCGACAGAGGAGATGGTATGTCTCTATCAGATGATATGGAATCTTTCAAGGTTATTTGCGAGGAAATGTCTCGGACTGCGTCAATTGCACAATCAAATAGTATAGGGGTGATTGGATCATCTCTCAATACAATCAATACTGTGCGGACTCTCGGAGGCAAGCTTCAAAATCAAATCAGCGTTGTGGTGGACATGATTGAGCGAGTTAGAAATGCCTTTAACTTTTCGGTAAGACATATTAGATCTTTGTCCTTCTCGTTCATGTCATATAGCATCATCTAACCTCCTTATAACCTTTTTCTCTCACACAGAATCCTCGCATCACTGTCTTCATCTTTCTATGCCTATCACTGCTCTGGATTGTGTTGGCCTTTATACCTACCCGTATCGTTGTTCTCTTCGGCGGACTAGGCCAATTTGGTGCTACCTACTATATGAAGTTTATGATGCAACCTACCAAAAAGAAGGCTGTACACATGGATAAGTCTGGAGAAGAAGAGTCCAGTTCAACCAATATTGGTAACCCCTTAGAAAACTTATTCCTATCCATCCCGACTGATGAAGATTTACGCCGAACATACTTTTGGGAGGCACGTCGTCTTGGTGAGAAGGAACGTGAGAAGTTTGCTAGTACAAAGCGTCAAACTCGTCTTGATAAGTTATGGAAAGCAAAGTGGCACGGTGCTCTAGAAATTAAGGAAAGAAGGGGAGAACTGCAGCTTGAATCATCTTCCATCTCTGAGAGGACTTGGGGTTGGGAACCAGCCTTTGGTCTTATTGAAGGACATCGTTTCATTTGGTGGAGATCAGAGAGACATTTTGATACTGGCGAGGCTCCACTAGGGCAAATCTTCTTTGCCGGTCACTCAGGTTTGGCAGGGTTGTCGCCACTTGATCTAAGAGAGTTATCCAAGGAAGAGATACCCAAGGTTGTAAGCATCTTTGGGCGAGGTACAAAAGAACAGCAAAAGATTACATTCTTAGCACCTTCTGCTACGGTCAAGGACTCTTTGGAGAATGCCGTTATAGATGCGAGTATGAATGCCAAGGTTGATTAAACATACTGCAATAAAGAAGTATAATGTCATTCATGTTTACTTATTCTTATTCAAGCCACCAAACTTGTAATCATTATTTACAAAGCGACCATATACTTCTATCGTCTTCTCTTTCGACATTGTTGATTCCTTCACCGACTCTCTTGTCAGACAAGTCTCAATCCACGCCAAGAGCTTAGGAAACTTGTCACTGGGCAACTCATAATCCTTGTAGTGCTTCAATGTAATAACCAATCTCTGTATAAACGGGAACACATGTACATCTGCCAAAGTAAAGTCATCTCCAAGTAGATATGGTCCTTTGCTTTCCACTAAGGCCTCTTCATATGTATTCAATGCACTCTCCATCTCAGCACATAGCTCATCATCTTTATCAGCTTCTTTGTTCATTAGATATGTAAACTGAGTCTTTGCAAAGACATTATCGCAGTGGTCGTTTAGTAGTCTGATCGTTGCTCTAATGAATGGATCTGATGGCATTAATGTCTGTTCTTGTTGTAGAGAAGTTGCATAATCGCAGAGGAATTCATTGCAAATAGCTGATTCATAAACTACAGCATAATTTTTGGTTGGTATTCTTAATGTAGGTACTTTTCCTCTAGGATTAATAGAAAGGAACCAGTCAGGTTTTGGTATGCCAGACACCTCCGTTACATCAAATGGTAATCCTAATTCTTGCAGAGTTATGTGTGTTCGTTGTGCATAAGGACAGGTATTCCCTGGCATCGTGAAGAATTGCAGCGGAGTAGATGGATCCGCACCAATTGTAGCATCATAGCCACCTCTTAGCTCTGATATAACTCGTCGATGATAAGTGGTGGAAGAGGCAGATACAAATGCGTTTGTTAATTGGATAGTGCAGAACACCAAACTTAATATACATGTCCTCATCATCATTTTATATATAAGTTGTGATTTATTTGTTTTGCAATGATACAAGTTGTGTTCCTCTCTCTGTTGGCTATGGTACAGACGAATTCTCGCCTGTTTGTTATCAATATCGTATTGTTAGAGGTACTACTATCACATATATCTAGGTAGGTACATTAGTACATTCATTATTTCATTTCCACTATCTACCTCAATGCAATAGGTTATGAGTACAAATTCTTATGAGATATTCCTCACGCACGCAATATGGTATGATTGATCACTGATCGAATCATACAGTATATGTGCCGATATTGAATATACTGCATATATTTAGTGTCGGTACTTGAGTACTCTGGTAAATCATAAATAATAATCATTCAATTGGTGGTGCACAGTGTGAACTGTTGCATTTTTCGAGTGAGTCATTGCAACTTGCAACCTCTTGTTGTGTTAAGTAGCTGTCGAGGTATACTTCCAATCAATCAATTATCAATGAGATCTATTATTTCTATATTATTTGGTGTAATATCCGCCGTGTTGGTCTTAAGCAGCGGCGGTTGCAATGCCTTTACTACACCGGTATCCAATACACATAATTTTCATCCCCCTTCAACTCGTCATACCACGACGATTAATGATATTACTAGATCTTCAACAAATCTACACATGGCAAGAAATAATATCGATGGTTCAGATCGGGTTTTAGCATGTTTACCCTACATAATTCCATTATTAGAGTGAGTATACGTTGTGTGTATAAGATGTGAGCAAATTCACAACTTATCCCCATCTCCTCTTCTATCTCCTTCCTTCTTCACCGACACATTAACATTATAATAGCGGAGATAGATACGGAAGATACTTATTTTACATGTTGCCACCATTAGGACTAGCTGATAGTTTATTGTTGGGGCCATTTAAACTCATCTACGGAATTATACCTTTCTCTCAATTGATATTCTTTATTGGATTGAGTACATTAAGCCGCAATCCACAGATTTCTCGATCAGTGAGATTCAATATGCAACAAGCATTGATATTAGACATCGCTTTGATTTTCCCTTCTTTACTTGGACAAATTCCTATTCCTTTGCCTGGTATGTTAGTCAATTCGGGTAGTAACTTTGTATATCTTGCGTTGATATCTGCTGTTGGTTATGCTTTCGTTTCAAATCTGAGCGGTAAAGTACCAGATAAGATTCCGGTAATATCGGATGCAGCAGGAAGTCAAATACCATAAGATGGGAAGTGAAGTCAAATCCAAGATGGAAAGTAGTTGCTAATCAGATGAATCAGGTAATACATATTAAAGTCAATAAGTTCTTGAGCTAAATTCTTTAATAATAATGAAAGTATCATACAAAGATCTATATGAATTGTATCAATCTTATCTTTAGAGATACTTATTCTGTTCATGTAAGGTATCCATCAACTTTGGTTGCTGAAGACATCCGTTTCTTTCTCCCATTGGTCTAGCATATTCTTATTCAACTCTTGAGCATACTCGTATAGCTTCAATTCCAGTTCGTTCTCTTTCTCCATGGAAGTTAAGACATCACCAAGATCTAGCTTGGAAAGGAGATTCCTATAGTAGTGAACTTTCTCGTCCTTCTTGCCCTTATCTACTCGAGTGTTTCTCTCTTTTATGTTCTTTAATGCAAATGATACATCCCTTGGCACACCAGTTAAGTCCGAGAGAAAGTCGGAACGTCTTTCATCATCCAAGTCCTCGTTGATTAAAATACCATCAAACGATGCTAACATCTGTTTTGCATGATCTAAATCACTTTGTTGCAATGGTCCCATGGCCTTGGTTTCATAGAGGCAAGGTCCAAAACAGCCAGTAGGACAGCTGTCAGTATACACTTTGCCACATTCATCGAAGAGCATATCCACAGCCGCAAAGTATAAAGTACATCTGTGAAATCAAGGTTGATATCGGTTGATCATCTGAAACTCCTGCCAGAGATCTCAACTGAAAGTTGTCCGTATAGTGCCTTCCAAACAGCCTCTCATGAAAATGTTTCTTCTTCTCCTCCTTCATCTTGATTTTATGTAGATATTCTTCATCTTCAATTGGATATGCATGATTTTCTTGATTCAACCACTTTGGTAACTTTTCATTGATTATGCTTTTTATCTCATTAGTATATGTTGTGTCCTCAAACAAGAGTGTTGTATTCAGTCTAAATTTAGGATTACCTGTCCCCGAGAAGAAGAATTCTCTGTATTCAAAGGAAGATATGTGTAAGCTGTATTAGAAGAGAAGATACTCATAATCGATAACATATAACAAAACTTACGATAAATGTCGCTCAATTGGATGCCGGATTGTAATAATACGCAAACTATCTTTCCATCTTGGATCAACTTCAGGACATTGCCAATGCATAGCATCATACTCTTGTTCCACATATTGAATTGTATACTCCGACTTTGGTTTACTACTATCATACTCTTTCAGTATCTTGGCAGTTCTATTCTTTTTAGTATCATAATATCGTTTATGAAATCTTCCCCCTCTTTGTTTCTTCCATTTGGCATTTCCAATATCATCATCATAGTTGGCCTGAGCTAGAGGTGATAGATCAAATGTTCGACTTTGATGATGATATTCGAGTACGTAATAAAAGAAGGCTCTTAGTGTTGTACCACCTGCTTTTCTTATATGCTTGAAGAATAGATACCCTACTTTACTACCTCTGTTATGGTATGTATCATAAATGAACAGGGTCAGATACAGATCAAGTTATTAAGTGCACATCACATCTACCAAACTCTCAGACATATACTCAATATTCATATGTGAAATATAAATGTGCATATGATATGCACAATCTCAACTTCAGAATGTAACTCACCTGTTTTCCGAATCAGAGAACCGTCGTTGCCATCTATTCACATATGGCTCGCCAACGGTGGTTGCATTTTGTATGAGGGGAGGAGGAGGAGACTCTGGTTCTTTGTCACCACCGGCATCATCATTATTGTCAGCTGTATTATTTTGCTCATGTATGAGAGGAGGAGACGCTAGTTCTTTGTCATCGCCGTCAGTGTCAGCATTAACATCATCATCGACAGAGGTATTGATTGATTTTACAATGTTGTCAGTTGTTGCAACATGTATATTATCTGCAATTATAGCATTATAACCGCCCCCAAATATCGACGTATGTAATGCGGCAAGAACTGTAAGTATAAGGAAGAGTGTTGCTAATCGAAGGTGATTGAGCCTAATACCTCCAACTACAAATGAATGATTCAACGGTCGAGCCTTCATTCTTCTCAGTCTCTACTTCTGCAATTGAAATAAACACAATGTATCAACCATGTATCTCATGAACTCAAGTATAATAGTTAATAGCATCACTGTTTCTCCCTCTCCCAACAGTACTGATGATAACAAGGCCACCGCCGCTTCACCTCTGCTCATCTCGAGGAGGTTAGGGGGTTACACTCTAATTTTTCACTCGCCAACGCTCTCACAAATATTGAGACTATTATGCACAGGCAAGAAATTTTCATCTGTACCTATGGTATTGTTGAAAGGCCGCCTCGTAGTGCTCTAATACAACACAGCTGTCCTCTACATATTGCTACCATAAACCTGTTAATTAATGCTGCTCGTTTCATAGTCTAAAAATAATTTGCGATAACACACTACAACTCTCACAATCAACAACTTTCACACCACAAAAATTATGATTCAGCCACGATAGCATTACATTTTATATTATATAATAATATCAATACCACAACAGACAAATGAGTTACAATAATAACAATACAAATCCCCATCAAAATCGATGGGAGCCACCTACGAAACCATCTACTTCAATACCACAGCAACAAAAGAAGTCATCATCTCTATTAGGTAATTTACTAACCAAACAAAAGGCATCAGCTCATCAAACAGATCGGTATAGAATGCAAATTGCACGTCCGTTTGCTAGTCCATCACAGTTAGATAAGAAGAAAAGTAAATCTGATAAGGCTAATGCTATGTTTAATAGTCGACAGAATGATATTGTGTCAAGAAAGAGTGACTCAAGTTCCAATAATATGTTTTCTAATTCTAACCACCGTAGATCAATATCAAATACTCAGAATAATGCTAGCTCTACAACTGCAGTTCCTAGACGAAAAGTTACTTTTGGTGCAGCCTCATTATTAGTCGACGAACCAATACGATCACAGCCAAAAAGTAGCGGCAGTGTCTCGGAGGTAGAACAGCCAAAAGTTGGTAGGAAAAGATCAAGATGGGATGTTCGACCGAAAGTTGAATTACCACCACCCTCCACTTCTACTTCTACTGCCGCCTTTTACAATAACACAACAATGCAACCTAATAAAAATTCATCTCATGCGGGTTTATCAAATAACAGATGGGATGTCAAACCTCAGTCCTCCTCCTCAACAACAACAACAAACTCCCTTTCAATAAACTCCTCAAATGAAGAAGATAATTATAAATTATCAAAAGAAATGAAGATTAAATTATCATCACAATATGTTAATGGCAATAATAATATATCATATATACCATCTAGAGATGAACAGAATGATTTGTTTAATAGGTTACAACAGCAGCAGCAGCAGCAAATGGAGGATAGGGGTTCAACAATTTATAGTAAGATGGGAGAATCAAATTCATACTATAGTCCTCATCATAATAATCCGATGAGTAATCCTCAATCTTCTTATAGTAAAATGGGAGATAGTTCATCATACAGTCCTCATCATCAACAGCGGCAGGAGCAGAGAGTGTCTGCTTATAGTAAAATGGGTGGGGATTCTTATAGCCCCTCTAATTCTCAATACAATAACAAAAGTAAATCACAATCATCACCACCAAGAAGTCGGGGAAATGATATGAAATCAAGATTTACACCACCTCCCAAAAGAAAGAGTAGGGAAAATACAAACTCGGCATATCCACGGGGTGGCAGTGACCGATTGCCTCCTGGTGCCGTGGAGACCTCGTCATCTAATGAATCTTCTGCTTACGGTGGCGGCGGTGGTAAAGAATGTTCACCTCGGAGAGATTATTCCTACTATGGAGGTAATAATTCAATGCACGAGGGAGAAAGAAGGAGCTCATATTATACAGCTTCAACGCAGCCCACAAAAAAGTATGAATCAATACAAAAGAATGATATAATACGACAAAAAGATACTGTACCCGTTGTTCAATCAAAGAGGGATGAACAAGAAGTAGTACATAATAGTCCATCTAGAAAAGAACCAACTATTAAGCAGAAGATTGATAGTTCGCCAATTCCACAAAAGATTAACTCACCATCATCATTAATGCAAAGTCCTGATAGTTTAATACTCAAGAAGAAGAAGAAGCGTACAATTAATGACGATGAATCAAAATTTAACGATACAACACCAAAGAAAAAGACAAAGAAGTCACCCACAAAATCATCACCAACTAAACTAATATCATTTGACCCACCTCAACCAAAGAAGAAGCGTAAGAAGAAGGAAATAAGTCCCTTCCGTGTCAAGTTAGGGTGTATAGTTGCAATACGTTTTCGTAAATTGGATAATGGTGGTAATAATGAGATTATACCAGTGATTAAAGATGGTGAATCATTCATTCCCTCTCCTGAACCTGAAACTGCTACTAATAAAGATGATAATGACAGTATAAAGAAACGTAAAGCAAAGTTATATGAAATATGGTCAGATCCAATACCTGGTGTAGATGATGGAATATCAACATTATTGGGTAGTTGGATTAGTTGTGTATTTTCAAAGTCATATGTAAAAGAATGGCAAAGTAATAATACTACAGAAAGTAGTGTTTCTTCATTGGGACATGGTATTGAAGGTACTGTGATTTCAATTGTTGACACAAGCGAAGATGATAATGATACTGATGATACTAACAGTCAGGGGATTACAGTACATTTATTGGTGAATAAATGGTCAATTAAATCACTACCATACCTCCAAGCTGTATCTTCTGACAACTCCAATACTGCAGACGCTTCAGTCAGTGCTAAGGAACAACAATGGCGTGAACGTGAAGCCAAGATTCGTGGTAAAGATAATGTGATTGTTAGGGTGACGTTAGCTTCAATCTATAATCAACGGAATAATGACGATCAACTCAAATCATCAGGGGTGGCAACATGGGCAATACGGAAGCGAGTTAGTGCACGTCCATCTGGTAAGAAGAAGGATAAAAAGAAGAAACACAATGACTCTTTATATATCGGTGATGGGAATGATACCAAGTCACAACAGGTGCAGAATTGGAGATGGCTTGCTAGTCATGCTTCTTCTTCTTCTCGAGTAATAGGCACGGATGGAAGTAACTCAGGTTTGGATAATAACATTCAAGATTCTACTTCTCAATTGATTGGTGAGGTTGTAGAAATTACTCGTACTTCTACTACCTCAGAGGAGGAAGAAAAATCACTTGCCACTGTTACTATTAAGCGTTTGTTATCACCAGAACAGACGCAAGGTGGCCGTCTTCCACATCATGGTGCACTGGAATTATTCGATACTACTACTAATACTGCTGATAACAGCAGTAGTAATGTATCATACTTTCAAGCACCCATTGAGGATTTGATAGTGGTTGGTAAACGTATCAATCGACTTGTTGATGTTTGGAAACAGCCAAATCTTAATGATCAGGATAGTGCCACAACTTCTGGATTGACATTTACAATTACTCATTCATATCAGGCAAGTAATAACACATACACACCACTGAGTAGTAGCAGTGAAGACGGTAGTAATATTCCAAAAGAGTCGATAAAAGGCTGTCATAATTGTCAAAGATATTATCACAAGTCACAATTAAATGGATGTGATCAACATGAGCATGATGATTTGGGTGAGGCATATTGGTGTAGCCGATGCTTGGAATTGAAGGGAGTTTCACCTCCCGTTGATGATTCGATTACATGGGTGGCGCCGTGTTGCTTGAATAAGAAGTCTTCCTCTGAGACACCGTTCATTGCCAACACAAGTCTCGGTAGTGGTATTAGTGATTCTTTCTCAGCCTTACGACAACCTCTCCAGTCAATAACGTCTCCCATTGACTTTACACTACCAGATATGACTGAGCAGCTGTCGTTGAGACCATCTTTCCTCCCCAACTCTGGTAATATGAAGAGTAAGAACTACAACGAGGTCAAGAGGGAGAAGGTGGTGGATGAAAAGAAGCCAGTTAAGAAGAGTAAGAAACAAAAGATGAAGGACCTGGATGACACAAATGAAAAGCCCAAGAAGAAAGCCAAGGTCAAGCAAGACAAGCCCAAGAAGAAGGCCAAAGCCAAAGGAAATGTTGTAACAACCGAGGAAGATACTTTCAAGCCTGAATGCCACAGAGAAGTACCTCTTGATCTTCTCAGTAAGATGCAATGGGGCTCTTCCAAGACGAAGCTATCTTCAAATGATGATAATCAACCATTCTTCAGAGAGAATGCTCGTCCAAGGGCTATCAAGATTGGCAAGATCGAGGAGAAGACTACTCTTACCGGTAGAGCTGCTCGTGCAAGTCAGCGTCGCATGGTCAAGGGATTGGCTGCGTTTGGAGATGCCAAGGTTGATCGACTTGCTGGTCGAGATCGCGAGAAGCTGCTTCGCTTTGATAAGAGTAAGATCCATGGCTGGGGAGTATTTACAGAGGCTCCCATTAATGCTGGTGATATGATTATTGAATATCGAGGACAGTTGATTGGTAATGCCATGGCTGACAAACGTGAAATGGAGTATGAGAAGAAAAACATGGATGATTACATGTTTAGAATCGATGGACAAACAGTCTGTGACGCTACAATGTTGGGTAATGTAGCAAGGTATATCAATGCAAGTTGTAGTCCAAATTGCTATACTCAAATCATCACAGCTGGTGAGAATAAACGGATTGTCATATATGCAAAGAGAGATATCAAGCGTGGTGAGGAGTTGTGTTATGATTACATGTTTGCCTTCGAGCTTGATCCAGAGAAAAGATTAGAATGTAACTGTGGAGCGCCTGGTTGCAAAGGCTTTATGAACTGGGATGACAAGTTTGTGGCAGTAGACCAAGAAGACGACAAGAAGACAGAAAACATTGCTTATTAAATAAAACATGCAATTAATATAAGTATGAATTATATATGAAAGATATGTCATGTCTTTGCTACCTTGTCTAAATGATCCAACTCTGATAGAAAGAAGCTCTTTTGCATACCGCCAATCAATGGCCAGATTAGTCTGCCCACAGGAGATGGCGCAGCTCTAGAGAATGATACAATCTCCACGTATACTTCATCTTTCCCTCTATTCCAAACGACCGACACTCTTTCTTCTCCGGATAAGAGATGCCCAGTCATTGTTGCATAAGCACTAGACGATGATATGAATTTGCCTTTCGTAGTAGACTTCTGATGATTCTTTACATCATATACT